>JAEEGH010000429.1_pt1 | contig 184582 bp, 266 predicted proteins | sample 9134181 | NCBI WGS metagenome assembly JAEEGH01 (sample SAMN16246544, study PRJNA631951) | gut metagenome | biome: gut microbiome; feature: rumen; material: DP-attached | host: Bos | place: Iran: Karaj | collected 2018-10 | reverse complement strand
AAGGGGCTGGGTATGGAAAAACCGGGGTGAGAACTGCTCTGAAAATAAGGGGTAGGTACTGGAAAAAGATTCTTTAAGCGGGGTAAAGATAAATGGGGTGAATCCAGAGAAACAATTCTGGGGGTAGGGCAAAATCCAGTAAAACATTTTCTGGAAAAACTTTTCCGTGGTAATATAAGAAAAAGATTAAGCATCAGACAGAAATGTCTGGTGCTTTTTTGTTAGCCTGTAAAGGGAAGGGGAAGGAATTATTATGGGGAAGAGAAGGGAGTAGTAAGGGTAATTATTAGACCGGAAGGCGGCGAAGCAGGAATGCAATGGAAGAGAAGGGAAGGGTAAACAGAGTAGTATAGGGAAGCCTATAATAATATAATATAATAAGGGAAGGGAATTGGGAAGGATTGGGATAAGAGTGAAAAGGGAAGGGAAGAGGTTAAAAGTGGAAAGGGAAGGGTTAATGGGAAAGGGAAGAAGGGAAGGACTGGGGGAAGGGTTAACGTCAAGGGAAGGGATAATAGTAGTTATAATAATAAATAAATAAGAAGGGAAAGGGAAGAGAACTGTAAGGGGAAGAGACAAAAGAACCGAGAATGGAAGGGCTAAGTGGCTGTGCTCTGCTGCCTGTCGAGTACTGACGAGCCATAACCGGACGACGTTACAGGATGTTAGTACGTCACGGCTTTGCGGCATTAGCAAGTTGAGGACGCCCACTATCCCTGCGGATTAGGACCTTATCCCTATCCCCTACGGTTTCTCGCAATCTACTGGAAAATGGTTCCTATACGAATTATGCTCTGGCGACGTCGTCATGCAGTGAATTTGCAGTATAAAATAGCGCAAAATTAGTATGTAGAACTCCCCATTTCTCCGGCAATTTTGGCACCAATTTGGCAAGGAATTTCACAGCAAATTTACTGTGCAAAGCTCATGTGCAAGCCTATAATATAATAGTATAATAAGGGAAATTGCAGCTCCTTTGGACCCTCATTAAGGTGTTTTCCTTTCGCCGCAGTGCCTATTCGTGCCCTTTCAGCCCCTATTTGAGCCCATTGCAGCCAATTTCGCGGCGAAAACACACCATTTTGCTACGAAAACGCTACAAAAGCTTGACAAAATGCCGCAGCGCCGACCTCTTGACTTAAAATTGTCAACATTTTTGCTCTCTAAAATTTTTTTACCTCAATTTTCTTGACTTTTTCTAAAAATTATGGTACAATAAGAGGGGAAATATAAATATAAATAGCATATATACGCCGTTTAGTCCATTTTGCAGCTCATTTGAGCGCTTATGGGCTATTTTTCGTGCATTTTGACGTCGCTGCGCTGGAATTCCGTGGTGAAATGCAGCTCCTTTGCAGCTCCTTCCGTCGTTGCTCCAAATTCCGTGGGAGCGCAGCTCCTGCGGATGCAGCTCCTTTATACGCCGATGCAGCTCATTGCAGCTCATTTGCAGCTCATTGCAGCTCCTATGCGTTTCCGTGGAAAACGTGACGACGCCGTGGTGGAGAGGGGTGGCGGAGAGGGGAGAGGGGTGGAAGGGCAATACCTAGTAAACCTATCGGAATGGTAGGCATTGTTCACAATTTGTTCACAAATTCTGCCCGTTATAACGGTGAAAAAAGGTTACAAAACTATGACAAAGTTGAAACATTTAACTTACTTTAACGCAATAAAGCGGTGAAGTATTCCTACCTCACCGCTCTGCATTAGAACACATAGAACGAATGTTTCATTGACTTGTGCTGTCTCCAACACTTTGCAAAAATTTCCTTTTCAATCATCACATCTTCCAAACCTGTGTGACTTTCCACAAAGTCATTATTTCCGGAAATGTACTTGTAAATGACTTCTGCTTTCATCTGCGGTCTGGGCGTTTTGTGTTTGGTCATATATCCGTTTTCCTCACAAAAACGCCGATATGATTTCTGTTTACAAATAGTATCACTTGCCATTTGCAAGGTATCCCACCATTCTATATGCCGTTTGAAAAATGCGGAGTAACCGAGCAAGCGACTTGTGCCGTTTGTAGATTTGCAGTCAAATTGTGCGTTGTGTGCAACTGCGTCGGAAATATCCCATTTATCACACAATGCATTTGCAAGTTTGATAATATCTTCCCACCTCATAAGCGTGCGCTTTCCGCTCCGTAAATCTGCGTGATACTGCGGAAACTTATTTGCATAATAAGCGGTTGCACACTGTTCTGCCATTCCGATAAAGGTATCATGTACGACAAAACTATACTTTGCGTATACCTTACCTGTTTTGTCAATCACCGCCATACCAATATCATAGCAGTAGGGGTTGTCAAGTCCGTTGAAAGTCTCTGTATCAATAATCAGAAACAACTTTCTACGGATTAACTTTCCGTTGACTTTTACCATTTGAATTATTCCTTTCTGTATAAGGGTTAGTATAGTGTTTTCCCTTATTACACTACTATTATACCATATTGCCGCAAGAATGTCAATAGTCAAATTGCACAAAGATTGAGTGTTGAAATTGTGCAGTCTGACTGTTGAAAGATTGTAACCGTTCTGTAACCAGTTTACTCCGTTATAACGGTAGAAAATTGTTACAGAAATATGAACAAGGGGAACGGATGTTCTGTCCGTTCCCTTTTGTTAATTATGTTTCGTCTCCGAGAAGTTCTGCCTTTTCCCGTTCCTTTTTGGCTTTGCGCTCTGCAATAGCCTGTTTCTTTGCCTGTTCACGCTCTGCCTTTTCCCTTGCTTTTTGTTCTGCCTTTTCTTTGCGCTGTCGGAGTGTTACCTCAAAAGCATCTGCCTCATTGAGACGTTCATAAGGGTTAAAAGTTTTGCCAGAACTTTCCACAACGCGAACGTCAAAATCCTTTGCAACTACCTCAATAGTTACACAGACCTCGCCTTCCGTTCCGTCAGCCAGTGTGCGAGTGCCGAGACAAACAGCAAACATATTTGAATCGACAAGGGAAACACTCTCCGCACCATAACGCTCTGTGAGCATTTCGCTCAAATCACTCATAGACAGTTCCCTTGCTTTGTCTTTGGTCGGATTTGAACCTTTGGCGCACTCATTGAAATTATACGGCATATAGCACCATTCCTTTCTGTACCTCTTTGGTACAATTATATTATACCATACTTTGCGGAGTTTGTCAACCCATTTTCAAAAATTTTTTTCATTTAACTAATTCACAACTCTGTAATATCTTTGCTCCGTTATAACGGTGAATAATTATTACAAAAATATGAACAGAAATGGGGCGGAGTGACCGCCCCTTTTCCTTATCCCATTACGATATAGACAGTAACGTGTGAGCCGTTTGCGCCGTTGTGCCAACTTCTCATTAAGTCTCTGCGGAGATAGCCCTCTTTAACAAGGTCGTCAAGTGCCGCAAGTAAAGCATTGTACTTTGCGCCCTCGTGGTCAAGGTCGTTTTCGCCGAGCAGTTCGCAAGCGGAATAAGTGGTGAGCATATCGCCGTTGTCAGTCTGAGCGCAAATCATTTCTTTGAGCAGTTCCACATTGTTCTCATTGTGCTGTGCTCTTACATTGCGCTTATCCTGATTGAGCATACGTCTTGCGATTGAAAGCAGTTCGTGTTCGTCACTTGCATTTCTCATTTCTCTTGCAACCTCTGTGATAGAGTGAATGTCAGAACGTCTCAGACAAAGCTGACGATTGATAGCGGAAAGTTCTCCCTGATTTACTGTAATAGCCATAATAAAATTCCTTTCTGGTTTTTAAGTCTTTACCTTGACTTCATTTCTTTAGTAGGGGTTTGTTTTCGTTTCCCTTACTGTGATTATATTATACCATACCTCTACGAAAAAGTCAATACCTTTTTGAAAAAAAGTTGCACAAAGAATAGGTGTTGAATTTGTGCAAGTTGCCATTCATATTTTGTTCATATTTATCCCCCGTTATAACGGTAAGAAATTGTTACAAAATTATGACGAAAGAACGGACGGCTTTCGCCGCCCGCCCGAAAGGAATTATATAAGAAGATGTCAATTTGTAATTGTTCTAACAAGCGTTGCAATATTCAGTGTAAGGAAAATTGCATTGATGATTGAACCTGTCAGAACTTTGTGCTTTACACTGTCAACAAGTCCGATTGAACTTGACGCAATGAAAAACACGGGGGCGGTATTGTTGCCGACATAGCAAAGAGCGGCGGCAAATGCACAGCAGTAAATCATAATCCATTCAATTCTTCTCAGTTTCATTTTTGTTTATCCTTTCTTATCTGTTGTAAATGACAAGTTTGTGGAAGTGGTCGATAACGACATTTCCTCTGTTTTCCTTGACCTCTCCTAAACATACCCTCATTGCTTCAATGACATATTCAGTCTCACGATTGACGGAAATGCAAGGCGGTCTGACGATTACTTCATAACCCTTAAATTCCTTTCTGAACTTTTCGATAATTTCTGTCCAACTCATAACTATCAATTCCTTTCCGTACCTCTTTGGTACAATTATATTATACCACAACTTATGCGATTTGTCAACCCCTTTTTGAAAATTTTTTCATTTAATTTATTCATAGATTTGTAATAACTTCTGTCCGTTATAACGGTGAATAATGGTTACAAAACTTTAGCGCAGTAAAGCGGAGAAGTATTCCTACCTCTCCGCTATGTATTATCCGAAAATCCAGCGATAATCTAAATCACGCTGTCGGGTTGTCATTCCTAACAGTTCACGGATTTTCTTGTCAATTTCTCTGATAAGTTCCTGTGCGGCTGTATCATCGTTGCAACGGTTATTGACTTTTCTTGTCTCGACTGTTTTCTGCTCACAACGATTGAAACGGTTTGTAATGTAAGAGTGTTTCGGGTTGTCTGCCTTGCGAATGAAGTAAACAAAGTTGTCACCACTTCTGATACTTGAATGATAGTAAGAGCCTACGCAGTTGTGTTGCATATTTCCCTCATCGGTAAAATCCTGTGCAGTTTCGGGAACTACGATAACAAACTGCTCATTGCTAAGTTCTGTAATCGGTCTGATTAAATCTTCTGACTGAATAAGCACTTTGTTTCTTTCACGCTTTGAAACTTCCTGTAAAAGTTTGAAGTTATAACCGAAAGTGCGGTTTGTATCAATGAAATCTTCCCAGTTTTCGGGGCAAATATCGCCGTCCCAGTTTCTATGCCGTCTTATTGCAAAATCTTCAAAGTGCTGAATATCTCTTGACAAATTCCACGATACATTTTTCAGTGAAGTTTTGAGTATCTGATTGAACTTTTTGCGCTTTTCAGCACTCATTTTGATGTAATATTCTGTGATAAAAGAGCAAGTTTCAGAATATGGACAATCATCACCAGTTGTCAGAAAAGTGATAATATCGTTATCTTCCTTTGTGAGTTGCTGTTTTGCCTTGAAAATCTCAAATTCAGTGAGTGAGCGGTCTGTCAGTGATTTGCCGTTATCCTGTAACCACTTAATGAAACCTCTCGGACAGTCTTTCGGCAAATTCTGCGGTCTTGCAACATTTTCAAGCAGTTCGGGATATACAAGGTACTTTTCCAGTCTTTCCAGTGTATCACACTGCTGATTTGTTGCACACATAAGAGCCTTGACAATCAGCTTGTCAACCTGTGAAAGTCCGTCACCGCAGATAGCAGAGGACGGGAACTTGATAACAGAACGGTTTGTGTAAGAGTGCATAATGTGAGTAGTCATATCATAAGTGATAGGGAACTTTCTGCCCTCGACTGTGAGTGTAACCTTTGTACCCTCTTTTGTAACCGCTGTGATACTTACTAACTGTGCCATAAAATCAATTCCTTTCCGTTTTATAGTCTTTCGTGACTTTGTTGTGTTGTGTAGTTCTCTTGACTACAATGATATTATACCACACTATGAAAGAAATGTCAATAGTTTTTTGAGAAAAAATTGCACAAATCGGCGGTGAATTTTAGCTTGCTTTTTGTGCAACTTTTGTTCATACTTTGTTCACAATTCTGTAATAACTTTTTGCCGTTATAACGGAGAGAAATTGTTACAAAAATATGAACAGAAAAATGGGGCGGTATTCCTACCGCCCCGATGGGTTTAGTCGGTTGCGACCTTTGTGTAGCCGTTGACCTTTCTGCCCTTACCGCCGACCTTGTAATCATTGACGACTGTGAACAGACCGTCCTCAACGCCGACCGCCATAACTGCGGAAACCTTTGCCTTTGTAGTGTCGGGATAGTCCTCAGTGATAAGGGGCATAATCTCGGAAACTGCGTAGGTGCGGTTCTGCATCTTGTTAGCGATTGCAGTAGCCATAGCGGAGTTAGCGGAACGGTTTTCGGCAGACTTCTCGGAACGCTTTTCGTTCTTCTTTTCGAGACTTGCCTTGACCTCGGTTGCCTTTGCAATCATCTCAGCAGTAGGGGTTGTGCCGTTGATGATAGCGTCCATAAGTTCCTTTGTAGTCATAGTATTTTCCTTTCTGGTTTTTGAGACTGTCCTTGTCTTATTAGTGTTATCAGTTCGGGTTGTTCCTTTCCCTTACTGTAATTATATTATATCACATCTTTTCGGATTTGTCAAGGGGTTTTCTAAAATTTTTTTTATTTAACTTATTCATAGTTTGTTCACAATTCTGTAATAACTTCACTCCGTTATAACGGTGAATAATTGTTACAAAAATGTGAACGAATTATGAACGGGAGGGAGGGCGGATTTCTCCGCCCTTTTGTTAAGTCACTAAACTTATTCCCTTTTCGTCTGCATAAGTTTTCAACAGTTTCCACGCTGGACACGGTTTCCAGTCAATTTTTTTATGTGCCTTTAATGCTGTCAGTAAAATTCTGTATTCGATAAGCACATCAGCAAGTCCAGTATGTTCTTCTTCAAAGTCGAGATTGTTTGTTAAATATTTATACACGACCTCTGCTTTTGTCTGCACATTGCCTTTTTCTGTCATAAAGCCGTGACCTTTGCAAAATTCAATGTATGATTTTGACATAAGTTTTGTAACCGTGATACCGCTGATAATATCGCAGTATGTCAAATTCAAATCAATGAACGCTTTGTCACCGATAAGCCTTTTTATACTGCCTTTATCAAAATTGACATTGTAGGCGAAAAGCCTTTTCACTTTGAAATTCTGAATGTCAGCCGTGAAAATCTCAGTGAATTTTTCGGGAGAAATAGGCTTGTATTTTCTCTTGTGTTTAGGCTTTTCAATGTCTTGCAAAATTTCCTCTACATTCTTTTTTGTCATTGTCTCGGCTTGTCTGCAATTTATCATTGCTCTGATATTTTCCCATATACAAGGGAGAAGTGCAAAAGACCTTTTGCGGTAAATGTTGCCGTACAAATCGCACACTATATAGCCTACATTATAGGGGCGAGTTGTTGAATAGCCCTCTACATCAAGCACGATGATTTTTTCACGCTTTGAACTCATAAGGCTTGCAACACTACCAAACAGATTTTTAATTTCGTACACTAAAGCATTACTCCTTTCTGTACCTCTTTGGTACACCTATATTATATCACATTATCGAGAATTTGTCAAGGGGTTTTGAAAAATTTTTTCTTTTAACTTATTCACAATCTGTTCACAATTCTGTAACCTGTTTACTCCGTTATAACGGCGAGAAATTATTACAAAAATATGAACGGGCGGATTTCTCCGCCCGCCCCTCATTTCTTCGCCGCCTTGCGTTCTTCGATTGCTTTCTTTTTGGCGGCTTCCCTCTCTGCTTTCTCTCTTGCTTTCTGCTCTGCTTTCTCCTGTCTCTGTCTCAGTGTGACTTCAAATGCGTCCGCTTCGTTAAGTCTTTCATAGGGATTGAAAGTCTTTCCGCTACTCTCTACCACACGGACATCAAAGTCCTTTGCAACGACTTCAATCGTCACACACACTTCGCCCTCTGTACCGTCCGCAAGTGTTCGTGTACCAAGAGCAACGGCGAACATATTGCTGTCAACAAGTGACACATTGTCCTGTCCGTATCTCTCACAAAGCATTTCGGCAAGGTCAGACATTCCGATTTCTCTTGCCTTGTCTTTTGTGGGATTACTGCCCTTTGCACATTCATTAAAATTGTAAGGCATATACATCATTCCTTTCTGTACCTTTGGTACAATTATATTATAGCATACTTTCACCGATTTGTCAAGGGGGTTTTTGAAATTTTTTCCTTTTAACTTATTCACAATCTGTTCACATCTCTGTAATAAATTCCTTCCGTTATAACGGTGAGAAATTGTTACAAAAGTGTGAACAAAAGAGGGGATTTCTCCCCTCTCTGTTATCTCTCGAAATTTGCTAAAATTTCTTTCAAAATGTCAGTCACACTTTTTTCGTCTGTTACCTCGTATGCTGTTCTGTTTTTGCCGTTCTCCCATACCTTTATAACATCTGAATTATCGTCTATCAGAATGTCATTTTGTGTACGGTTTTTAATGGCTTGCTGTTTTGGTGTGCCGTACTGCTGATAAGCGAAACTCTCACAAAACGGTAAATTTTCTTTTGTCCACCGTCTTTTCGTTTCCTCTGTCTGCACTTCAAATTCGGGGGTTGCTGTCATACTGCCCCAAGTGATAACGCCAAAGCGGACACCATAACGCATAAGGGTTGCGGCGACTTTGTAAAGTTCATCATCAAATAGGCGGTTGCCTTGATTGTAAACTGTTACATCTTCACTTCTTAATCTCTCTAACCAGTTGAGAACACCATACAGATTATAAACAGTTCCGTCAAGGTCAAAATAGATTTTTGTACTCATTAGCTATCAATTCCTTTCTGTACCTCTTTGGTACAATTATATTATATCACATTTCTATTGATTTGTCAAGTAGTTTTTGAAATTTTTTTCTTTTAACTTATTCATATTCTGTTCATATCTCTGTAATATTTTTGCCCCGTTATAACGGTGAGAAAAGGTTACAAAAACCTACCACTTTGGTAGGACTTTAGGCGGCGAAAGTGGGGCGGATTTCTCCGCCCCTCTTTTACTGTTCTGCTGAAAGCAACTCTCTGATTTTTTCGTCAATTCTTCTAATCAACTCTCTTGCCTTGCTGTCGTTGTTGCAGTCGTTGTTCTTTGTTCTGCTCTCTACTGTCTGTCTATCCCAAATGTTGTAACGATTTGTAATGTAAGAGCGGTTTGGTGTTGCTGTATGTCTGATAAAGTAAATCAAATCTCTGCCCCTTGCCATACTGTCGTGATAGTAAGAACCTACGCAGTTATTCTGCATTTGCCCCTCTTGCGTAAACTGTTCAATGTCAGACGGTACAATGATAACAAATTCTTCATTGGAAAGCTGTTCGATAGCCTTGATTTTTGCTTCATTTGCAAGAATTTTGTCGTTCCTCTCTTTGTCTCTTGCATATTCAAAAGTCTTGATATTATAGCGGAAATCTCTGTTACCGTCAAGGTGTTCAACCCAGTTTTCACCAAAAGCATTTACACCAAGATTATTTCTGATAAAAGAAGAATACCAAGCGTCAAGGCTATTGTAAAGACACCAGTCAAAACCCTTTGCAGAAGTTTTGAGAATTTGGTTAAACTTTTTGCGGAGTTCCTTGTTTTCCTCTGATACATACCACCGCATTATAGGACTTTCGGCTCTCCAATGTTCGGACATTTTGTCATAGACCTCTCTGTCCTCTTTGGTAAGCTGTTCCATTTTGCCGATACTCTCAAATTCGTGAAGTGTCTGTCTTGAAATTGTCTTTTCGTTGTCTCTCAGCCACTTAATATAGCCTTTTGGACATTCGTCAGGCAAGTCATAAGTCGTTTCGATAAGGTCAAGATTTGCGATGAACAATTCAAGCTGTGCAAAAGCTGATGTATTGTAGGTAACTTTTACCCAGTCTCTAATGACCGCTACTGCCCACTTTTCGCCAGTGTTCAGCTCTGCCCCTCTTGTCGTTGCTGTTGCCGGAAAATACTTGACCTCTCTGCCCGTGTAAGAGGTAATCTGTCCTGTTCTGCAATCCACCTTGATAGGGGTAGTCTTGCCGTCAAGTGTAATCGAAATTACACTACCCTCTTTTGCGATACCGCTAATAAGATACTGTGCCATAAATTATATCATTCCTTTCTGTAATCTCTCTTGATTACATTATTATTATAGCATACTTTCATTGATTTGTCAATACCTTTTTGAAAATTTTTTCTTTTAACTTATTCACAATTTGTTCATATTTTCGTAACATCTTTACTCCGTTATAACGGTGAGAAATTGTTACAAAAGTGTGACGGCTTATTCGCCGTCACCCTCTTTTTCTTCCTCAACTCCAAGTATATCTTTTGCAAGTTCCGATGAAATGCTGTAACTAAGCATTGTTGTATAATTTAACTGAGTATGCACGTTCATCTTAAACGCTTTAAGTGCATTGTTAATGTCGATAATTTCTTGCTTTGTCTCTCTGCGTACCCTGCGGAGGTCAACAAGTCTTTTCATTGCCTTTGCCCTCTGTGCCGCATTGAGTGCTTCAATTTCGATAAGGTGGAGTATTTCTTCCTGTTCTCTGTCATACGCAGACTGTAACGGTTTGAGCACCTGTAATCTGTCATACATATCTTTCTGTATCTTGCATAAGTTTTTAAGATATGCGTTTACGTGTGTATGAGTTGTAAGTTCTGCCATAATAATCAATTCCTTTCTGTAAGGGATTTTCCTTTCCCTTTACTATATATATTATAGCATACTTTTATTAAAAAGTCAATACCTTTTTGAAATATTTATCTTTTAACAAATTCATAAATTTGTAACTATTTCTGTCCGTTATAACGGTGGATAAATGTGAACAAAAAAGTGGGCGTGGTATTCCTACCACGCCCATAGGCTTACTCGGCGGCTACCTTTGTGTAACCGTTCTTCTTTCTGCCCTTGCCGCCCTCTTTGTATTCGGGGTTGATAGTAACAAGCCCGTCCTCTGCGCCCACTGCCATAACAGCGGCGATTTTTGCCTTGTTAATATCGGGGTGTGCTTCAGCGATAAGGGGGAGAATTTCAGCGGCGGAAAGCGTCTGACCGTCAGTCATAAGTGCCACGATTTCAGCGGCGAGTGCGGCATTTGCGGAGCGGTTTTCTGCGCTTGCTTCGGCTCTCTTGCCGTTCTTCTTCTCCTGTGCGGCGAGCATTTCAGTTGCCTTTGCCTTAACTTCCTCTGTGATTTCGCCGCCGCTGATGATGATGTTGAGCATTTCCTTTGTAGTCATAATAAACTCCATTCTCCGTTTTAACGAGTGTCGGCTCTCATTGATTTGTATTCAGTAGGGTTTCCGTTTCCCTTACTGTACCTATATTATAACACATAATTCTGAAAATGTCAATACCTTTTCAAGAAAAATATTGCACAAAGAATAGGGGTTGAATTTGTGCATAATGACGGAGCAGGCAAATGTTGAAAGTGTTGAAAGTTTGTAATAAGTTTTCTCCGTTATAACGGTGAATAATGGTTACAAAATTGTGAACGGGCGGCGAACCGCCCATTCATTTTAGATGTTAAGAAATTCCTTTTTCTGAAAAGCAATGCGGTATCTGTACCACTGTTCATAGTGTTCAACCTTATTGCCGTTAAGTCTGTATTTGTTTACATATTTGTCTGAATCAATGCTGTCACGGAAAATTCTGTCACCATTAGTTCTGAAAATGAAGTCTCTTATAAACTCCTCAAAAGTCATTTCTCCCTCTTTTACCCACTCATAGCACCATTCAACGTGGTAAAGTTGTTCAAAGTATGCACGGGCAACACCGTATTCTCTGAGTGCCTGAGCATATTCCTCACTTGTGAAAAGTCCTTTTGCTTTCAGTGCCATTGCACACTGATGAACCTTGCGTGTTTCGATTTCTCTTAAACGCTGTTTAATTTCCTTATCTGTCATAATTATCAATTCCTTTCTTGACATTTCTTCTTACCTTGCGTTTTGCGACTTTCTTAAAAGTCTTTTTGTCCATAAAGTCCAGTACCCACTTGCCCATATTGTTTTTCTTATAGGAGTTGTTTTTCATAAGGTATCACCTGTCCTTTCTGTAATTATATTATAACACATTTCAAGCAGTTTGTCAATACCTTTTTGAAATTTTTTTTATTTAACTTATTCATATCGCTGTAACCTTTTTACTCCGTTATAACGGTGAATAATTGTTACAAAAATATGAACAAAGAGGGACAGTCATTTCTGACTGCCCCTCGGTCTGTTAGTCTGTCACGATTGAATCAACGACATATCCCTCGTCAAAGTCGATTGTCTTTTTGTCCTCATAGCGGTATGCCTTGTCATCGCTTACCTTGATATAGAGGTCGCCGTCGTCGATGAACTTACCGCCGATACCGATTTCGCCGAACTCGACATAATCCTCGTCATAGTCGTCCCAGTCATCGTCCTCGTCATCATCGTCCCAGTCGTCATCATCGTCATCGCTGTCCCAGTCATCGTCCTCGTCATCATCGTCCCAGTCGTCCTCGTCCTCGTCATCACAGTCGTCCCAGTCCTCGTCATCGTCCCAGTCGTCATCATCGTCATCGTCATCATCGAGAGAGACATTGCTGTCAAGAACATAGTCGGGAATATCCTCGCCGATTGCCCTTGCGTATGCGATTGCGATACCGATTTCACGGTCATAGCGGTCAGTCGGGTTGCACTTTGCAACACCGATAAGCGGCTCGTCCACGCTGTCAGCGTATGCCACGATGATAGTGTTGCCCACACCGATAGCACCGATGTTGAGAGGGTTCTTCTTCTCGTCAGCATAGAAGTCCTCAGTCATAGCCTTTACCCAGTCAGCCTTTGCCTTTGCGATTGCGTTCATAGCGATTTCCTTTGCATTCATCATAGTAGTATTCCTTTCCGGTTTTTAAGTGTTGAACTCGTCACTGTTTTGATTTATTCAGTAGGGATTTCGTTTCCCTTACTGTACCTTTATTATACCACACTTTTTTGATTTTGTCAAGGGGTTTTCAAAAATTTTTTCATTTAATTTTCTCTGCCCTTTTGTGTGGCGGTTAAGTCCGTTGCCTTAACTCTGATATTATTATACCATATCAAAACGGATTTGTCAAGGGGTTTTCAAAAATTTTTTCATTTAATTTATTCATATTCTGTTCATATTTATCGTCCGTTATAACGGTGAGAAATTGTTACAAAATTATGAACGCAAAGCGGCGACTATTGCCGCCGCCCGCTTATACTTACGGTTTAATGATTGATTCACTATACAGTCTGTTGATGTGCGGTCTATCCTCTGCGACACAGTCGCAGAGAAGTCTGACCGCCTTGCCGTTTGCCCTTGCCTTTTTGATTTCATTTTCTGCTCTAAGGAATGAGAATGTATGGCATAAACATTCTACAATCCTATTGTTGATAACAGCGACAACGTAATACATTAGTCGTCACTCTTTTTTGTGCCGAAAATACTTTTGAGGATAGAGAAACCGACATAGAGGATAATTCCCCACAGTGCCGCCTGTCCCCACGTCCAAGCCTCGATGATACCGAGTTTGCAGAGTGCCCACATCACAAGTCCGCAAAGACCTACGCTTACTCCGTAACCGATTGCGATTGAGACAATGAGAATGAGGATAACAGCACCGATTGCCATTCCAGTGTACTTTGCACTTCTGTATTTCATAATAATTTCCTTTCTGGTTTTTTGGACTGTCCTTGTCCTTTACTGTAACTATATTATATCACATATCGGGGTAAATGTCAATAGTCATAATGCACAAACTTTGCCTGTTGAATTTGTGCAATTTTCAGAAATAGTTTTGTAATATTTTATCCCCGTTATAACGGTGAGAAATTATTACAAAAAAGTTAAAACGGATTGGGGCGGTGGTCAGGACACCGCCCCTTTCTGTATCAGTCTGTGAGTACGTTGCAAATCTCAGTGCCGTCACTGGTGTATGTTCTGCCGTCATTGTAGCAGTATGCTTCACGGTCAGTCACCTTGATGTACTTCTTGCCGCCCTCTGTGAACCTTGCACCGATACCGATTTCAGTGAACGGAGTGCCGTCATTGAGAACGTAGGACGGAACGGGAATGTTGTTTGCTCTTGCGTAGGCGATTGCAAGCCCTGTTGCAAGGTCGAAAGTGTCAGACGGATTGCACTTTGCAACGCCGATTTTCGGGCGCTCAGTGTCGAGATAGAGGACAGAAACCTGTCTGCCGACTGCGATAGCGCCGACTGTGAGCGGATTGCTCTGCTCCTCTCTCATAAGGCGAGCGGTCATTTCCTGTACCCAGTTGTTCTTTCTTGTTGCTGTAATCTTGTTCATAGTAAACTCCTTTTCTCCGCTTTGCGGAATTAAATTTTATTCAGTAGGGTGTTTTCCTTTCCCTTACTGTACTTATATTATACCACACTTCTTTTGATTTGTCAAGTGTTTTTCAAAAATTTTTTCATTTAATTTATTCACATTTGTGTAACAATTATCTGCCGTTATAACGGTTAGAAATAGTTACAGAAATATGAACGGGCGGCGAACCGCCCATTCTTTTATTTTAACCACTTTGCTATATAATCGCTTGAATAACCAGTACCGATAGGGGGATTAGACAAGTCAGTTAAAAAGCCATAACCTCTATTACTTCTGATATGTATATCGTGTAAATTTTTTGCTTTTCTTTCGGGATTGAGTTCAATATAATGAGTTTTGCTTTTATCTTGATTTAGTTTGTCAATCTCTGTATTTCTCACATAGAAATAAGAAGATGAATTTGCTTTGCCCTCTCTTTTAGCATAGAATACACATTTTGTGTAATGTGTATTAAACCAATGGAGTTGACACCTTTGATAGAGTTTGACGATAGGGCGAATGATAACGAACATAACGAGCGACCAAACGCCGCATAAAGCGAGTTGCATTTTCTCATTATCGTATAAGTCCGCAAGAGAAACGATAAAGATAATAAGCTGATAAACAATGATTGTGATGATTGCAGTCAAAATAATAGTTGTCATAACATCAATTCCTTTCTAAAGTAAACTCATAACGGAACTGCACGAACTGTCTGTCTGCCTTGCACCACGGGCAATACATTGTCTTAATATGCCCCTCTGCCGTTCTTCTTGCACTTGATTTGTAAGCGGTCATAACTGCATTACATTCAGTACACTTAAAACGTCTCTCTGTTACATCTCTCTTTTTCACGGTAAACACGCTCCTTATACTTATTTTTGTTTTCCTTTCGGGTTAGGGGGTTGATAGACCAAGTGTTGCGGAACTGACTGTAATACTTTTTGCGTTCCTTTTTGGTCATAGTTTTTAATTCTTTCATCGGGGTATCACCTTTCCTTTCTGTAATTATATTATATCACAAACAGGGGTAAATGTCAAGCAAAACATTTTCAACAAAGTGGGGTGAGTTTTATTGAAAATGACGAAAACATTTTTCTCTGATTTGTTCACATCTTTGTAATAACTTTTCTCCGTTATAACGGTAAGAAATTATGAACAAAATATGAACGGAGCAGGCGGCTTTCGCCGCCCCGTTGCTTATAGTGATACATTTACGTAAAAGATTTGCGGCAATGAGTTAAAGATGTTAGTGGTAAGAGAATGATTGAAGAATGGTGCAAAGATGTTAAAGAATGTATCTGACTCACTTCTTTTCTCTGCAATGATTTTGTTAATATCATTGAAAGAGTGAACACTGTTATCTTCTTCATCATTGAGAATGAGAATGTTCATACCTACGATTTTAGTATTATCATCAATCTCCCACACATAGTTGAGAAGCACTTCTTCATCTCGGTCATCTTCTAACCATTGACAATAAAGTTTCTCAAATTCCTGAGAAGTAAGTTTGTAACCGAAAACAAAACCGTGAATGTTATTCATAAAATCAATTCCTTTCATTAGGACTTCTGTCCTTTACTGTAATTATATTATACCACATTTCTTTTGATTTGTCAAGACCTTTTCTAAAATTTTTTCATTTAACTTTGTAATAATATTCCGCCGTTATAACGGTAAGAAATTATGAACAAAGTGTGGGGCGGCGAACCGCCCCAATAGTTAATTCATTTTCACAACTTCTTCTGCGATTTGAGTTTTGAGCGGCTTCTTTTTTTCGTCAAGTACGATTGCCCACTTGCCAACCATACCATTGCGGCAGTTAGGAATCCAACCGATAAAGGTAACAACATTGCTTTTGTTAACAGAACTGATGAACATATCGCCGTTCTGAAGTTCATCTCTGCTTATGCTCTTTTCATACTGAGGAACGATTTCATTATTATATTTTGCCCATGCAACGGCAATGCCCTCGTAAATGTCGAATGTATCATCGGAGTGGCACTTTGCGCTTGCACTTCTTTTTGTGTTGGTGTTAAAGATAACAGTTTCGCCTGTCATAAGGTCAGCATAGATAAAGAAGTTACCCACGTACAGAGTGTGGTACAGTCTTTTGTTATTCTGCATTGCATAGCCGAGAGTTGCCGCTGGATTCATCTTATCGGGAAGAAACTGTGAGAATGATTTCAGTTTGTTATTAACCCATTCATTATACTGCTTTCTGTCCATAATAATTCCTTTCTGGTGTTTGGGATTTTCCTTTCCCTTTTCTGATTATATTATATCACATTTTCTTTGATTTGTCAAGTAGAAAATGTAGCTCCCATTAGAGCAGCTTTTGTGCAAATTGCCAGCTCCCAATGCAGCTCCTATTGAAACGCAGCTCCTCGGAGCAGCTCACAGCTCCCACAGAGGGCGATGCACTTTAGCGCAGTAAAGCGGTAAACTGTAACACTTTAACACTTTAGCATTTTAACGCTTTAGTGCTTTAACGCTTTACCACGTTAAAGTCCTGAATACCTACCGATTTGGTAGGACTTTCGCACTTCACCGTATTAAAGTCCCTACATATCTATTCTATTATATTTCATTATAACAAATGAATGTGATAGTTATGTGATAGTTATGTGAAAATTAGGTGAAATTTCTGTCCATAGTCTGTTCATAATTTCACGCCGTTATAACGGTGAAAAGTTGTTACAAAATTATGAACACGTTAATAAATAAAACAAGGGCGGATTTCTCCGCCCCTGTCTTTTATTCTGAAATTTTAACAATGATTGTTCCGTCCTCATTGGTGAAAATCGTTTCTTCTTCTTCTTCATTTCGCTTTGCTGTGAAACCGTTGTTGAAAAGTGTATTCATAAAGTAAACAACCTTTTCACGGGGATTGTTCATCATTTTGCAGATGTTAAGGAAGAAAGTGATTTTTGTCAGTCCAAAGTTGACATTAAAAGTAAAGTCATAGTCATTTTTCATAATGTGGATAAGTCTTTCAAAGTTCATCATATTAAACACCTCATAAAATTTATTTTCGGGGTATTCTTTCCCCACTATTATTGTACCACATTTCAAGTATTTTGTCAACCCTTTTTTGAAAAGTTTTTTATTTAATTTATTCATAGTTTTGTAACTATTTCTCGCCGTTATAACGGTGAAAAGTTATGAACGAATTATGAACAAAAACAGGCGGTCATTTCTGACCGCCCGTCATTTTTACATTTCGACCTCACCCTTGCCAACGATATTTTTCATATCGTAGTAGCAATATTCCGGCAGATACTCACGGCAGAAGTAACCAATCTGCTTGCGAGTAGTGGCGCTATAAGTGCCCGTGCACTCAATAAAGCGCTTGCCGTCACGGTAGATGATGAAAATAACCGCCGTGGTATAGGAAACAAACACGATTCTGTTATCCTCAATTTCAACGTGGCACTGGCTGTACTTGTGGTCTTTCAGATTCTTCTTAGTCATAATAAACACCTCATATAAATTTTATTTGTGATTGGGTTTCTCTCTCCCTCTCACTATATATATTATACCACATTACAAGCGATTTGTCTATTGGCAAAATGCACAAAGTTTGGCTGTTGAAATTGTGCAGTTTGACGGCGGCAAATGTAACCGCTTTGTAACCTTTTTTCGCCGTTATAACGGTGAGAAATTGTTACAGAATTATGAACAAAATAAGCGGTCATTTCTGACCGCTTACTTTTAGCGATGATAGTCAAGATAGTTGATACCATAGATATGCAAAGCACCATCTTCATCAACTGCGATTCTTTCAACAGGAGTGTTTTTTGTTCTCCCTAAAAGCAGATAGTTTGTTGTCTCATCATCTGCAATAAACTGCGTGTAACCGTCACGCATTACCTGAATACGAACCACGCAACCCTTTGCCTTGCTTACTACATCTAAAATTGTCATATAATCAAATCCTTTCGTTTCGGGAGTATCTCCCTTTGATACTACTATTATAACACATATAAACGAGTTTGTCAATACCTTTTTGAAAAGTTTTTCTTTTAACTTTGTAACCATTCTGTAATAACTATTCGCCGTTATAACGGTGAGAATTTATGAACAAAATATGAACGGCGGCATTTCTGCCGCCGCCCTTTTATGCTGTCTGTCTTGCAAGCCGTCTTTCAAATTCTTCAATCGCTCTTTCGGCGTCAATCAGTCTTTCATAACGCTGATAGAAACGATTTTCGCCAGTGGGAACAAACTCCCAAGAATTGCACTTTGTAATCGGTGCGGACTTGTTCTCATAAGGGAAAAATGCAAGGGAATAACTCTCGATATTGTGAGAGGGGAAAAGCACATCATAAGTGCCCTTTGTGCCTTTGTAGTGGTGAACCTTGTCACCGCATACTCTTTCGATTGTGTATTCAAGTTCGGGAATGTTTAACATATACAACACCTCATCAAATTTATTTGTGATATCCTCTATCACTATATATATTATAGCATACTTCTTTTGATTTGTCAATACTTTTTTGAAAAGTTTTTTATTTAATTTATTCATAGTTTTGTAATAACTATTCGCCGTTATAACGGTGAGAAATTATGAACGAATTATGAACAAAAGAAGGGCGGATTGCTCCGCCCTTTGGTTAATTCTTTTTCTCCTTTTCTTCTTCTCTCATTGCCGCCATATCCTCACGGGCGGCTTTTCTTGCCTTTGCTCTCTGCCAAAGCATATGCATATAGTTTATAAATTCCTCTCTTGAAAGTCCGTATGTTCCTTTTCTGCTCTTAACGTAAACTGCCATATTAGACACACTCCTTAAAGATTATATTAAATATATTCCAGTCGGCATAATTGCCGTAACTGTCAGTAAATGGGTGATTGTGTAAATTTGTATCAATGAAACTTGCTAAAAGATAAGCAAAGAATAAGATACAAATAACGGATAAAATGAAGTCTGCACAGTGCTTTTTGTTTAATTTTCTTTTCATTGTTCTACACTCCTATTCTGAGGGGTTGTTTTCTTTCCCTCTCTCTATTATTATTATATCATATCACAATAGAAAAGTCAAGCAAAACATTTTCAACAAAATTGTTCTTTTTATGTGCAACTTGCACAACTGCCTGTTCATAATCTGTTCACATTTATTTGCCGTTATAACGGTGAGAATTTATGAACAAAATATGAACGGAAAGCGGTCTTTCGACCGCCTTCCTTTTAGTTAGTTACTTTTACAATTTCCTCAAACGGATTGATTTCAACGCTCACATTATCCATTGTATCATCTGCAAATTCAAGATAGATATTTGCTGTGGTGATTTCGTCAACAGTGAGTTCATACATTCTGCACGGTTCATCATTGACAAAATCAATTTCCCAGTAAATGCAGTCAACGCTGTAATTCTCTGCAATGATACTTTCAACAGTTTCGCTGTCAAGTGTGAGTTCGTTTCCGTATTCGATATTATCATAATATCTGCGGAGTATTCCCACGGCATCGGCAACAGTGAGTTGACCGTCTCCGTTAAAGTCAACGTGTTCGTGATACTCACCATTGATAATATAATTAACAACGTGGTCTGCGATTTCGGGAGAAAACCAACTGTAATAGTTAGGGGCGGGATTGAGAGATGTGTGAAGAGCGAGACAAATAAAAGCGGTTGCGATTTTCATTTAATCAAATCCTTTCATTTAGGGGAGTGTTCCCCTTTACTATATATATTATAACACATTAAGGGGTGAATGTCAATAGGGTAAAAACAATTTTGTCGGGTTGCACAAATTGCGGCGGCACGGTGAGATTTTTTTGTGCAAAGTTTACAGAGACGGGTAAACTTTTTCCTCAAAAAGAGAAAAACATTTTACAAAAAGTTTTTTCGGAGCAGGAAAAGTTTTGTAACCGTTTTGTAACCTTTTCTTGCCGTTATAACGGTGAGAAATTATGAACAGAATGTGAACGGCGAAGCGGTGACTATTGCCACCGCCTGCCTATATGTGAGGTGTTATGAAGTTGTCACTTTTCAGCGGCAAACATATGAGCCGCAACAACCGCATTATACATTGCGTCGAGTACCTTTGCCATTTCTGCCTTTGTCATTCTCTCGGAAATGTCCTGACAGCCGCCGTTTTCGTTTGTCTCTCTGCAAAGTCTCACGCCGCCATATGCGGAGTTAAGAACGAACTTGTGAGCGGTAAGCCCTAACTGACTATTGATATTTTCAACCTTAATTCTGAGAATGTCATTTGTGATACGCATATAAAACACAACCTTTTCTATTAGTATTTGTGAGTGGTTCTCTCTCCCTCTCACTGTAATTATTATACCACACTTTCACCGATTTGTCAACCCCCTTTTTGAAAGTTTGTCACTTTGCACAAAAACAAGGAGCAGGCGGCGAATTATTTTGATATGTTCATATTTCTGTAATAACTATTCGCCGTTATAACGGTGAAAAATAGTTACAAAATTATGAACAAGTTAAAAGGGTGAACTTAATCACCCTTTAGACTTGCGAACGGCGGCTCGGATTTGACTGTCGTTCCCTCTCCGAATGTGGCGACGGCATCGGCTAACGCCTTTTCGTATGTGTCGCCCTCATAGTATTCTGTCGCCCATTCTTTCCCCTGTGGGGTGGTGACTATCCACCACCCCAACCACTTTTTTCCGTCCATTAGAATGTCCCCTCGTAAATCTTTGCAATGAGTTTGCCGTGCTTGCGAACTTCAACTGCCATTTCCTGACGGCTGTAACCTCTGCAAATGCTTTCTGTGCCGTCTGCCCACACGAAACGATACCACTTATACTTTTTCATTAAAATCAATTCCTTTCTTTAGGGGTGTTCCCCTTTCGTTATTATTATTATATCACACTTCAAGGGGTTTGTCAAGTCAGAAATAGATTTTTCTACATAATGCACAAAGAAATAGAAATCACAAATAGATTTATATACAATATACACAAGGGTATATTATATTTATATATAGATATATATAATAATATATTGTTGTGCAAATTCTACAAAAACTTTTATATAAATGGGGTACATATAGTTATAATAACGGAGCGGGAGCAGCTTGGAACAGCTCGCAAATTCAGCTAAACTTTTGCAGGTCGGAGCAGGTCGCAGGTCGCAGGATAGGGGTGCAGGTCGCAGGTCACGTGCTTTAGCACTTTAGTGTGCTAAAGTGGCAAAACTTTTACGCTTTAACGTGCTAAAGTGTAGGGGTTTAACGCTTTAAAGCGCTAAAGCGGACTTTCACGCTTTAACGTGGTAAAGTGGCAAAACTTTTGTTCATAATTTGTTCACAACTTTTCACCGTTATAACGGGTAAAAGTGGTTACAAAACGGTTACAAAGTTTCCACAATGGGGTGTTGAAAACTGGATAAAGTTTTCAACAGTGTTGAAAACTCGTTCATAATTTCGTAACAACTTTTCACCGTTAGGGGTATGACCAAACAAAAAGGAACGGGAATTTTTTATAATCCCCGTTCCGATTTTTCAAAAAAGTTTATTTATTCCGTCCTCATTCATTTGAATTTCTGACCAAACTTTATTGATATAATAGCGGTCAACTGTATCTGTGCATTTGTCAAGTAAAATCTGAATTGCGGTTGACATTTCGCAAGAATTTTTATTATACATATTGTATACAATATGGTAGAAATCACGCTCACCCTCAGACCATACGCACATATATTCGACCATTTCGTACATTTTGCCGGCTAAAAAGTGCGCCTTTTTGGTGAAAATGCCGTTATCCTCTAACCATATTTCAAGGGCTGTCGGTTCAAGTTCTGCCTGTGTATCCTCTGTGTAATGTCCGCCCGAAATGGTGTCTTTGTCATAAGATTTATTGATAACTACCATTAAACCGTTGTCAGTGATTTTCAGTCTGAAATCTATGTCAAGGACTTCTGCACCATTCTCTCTGTGATATGTCCAAAAATTGCCTTCCTCAGTGATACCCTCATAAGAGTTGAAAGTATTAACTATGTCGATGATGTTGCCTGTCAGTTTGTTGTTTAATTTAACCATATTCATAAGATAACCTCATTTCTTTAAGTTGTGGAGTGAGTGAGTTGCTCACTCACTCCGATTGATTCGTTTACCATTCAAGACAGCAGTGTGCATATGCTTCTCTGCTCACTCTCTCCAGCCATACAGCTCCATACTCCTCAGGCATCTGCTCCTGAATGTAGCTCTCCAGCTCTGCAAGCCAAGCATTGAACAGTCTCCATTCCAGCTCGTTGTCCTCGTCAAAGTCCTTGTACTCATACTCTTCCTGTGTTGCTCGTCTCTCGTCTCCACACTCATCGTGTACCATTGCTACATAATGTCTCATAGTGACACTTCCTTTCGTTAATTCAGTTAGCTTATTCGATTTGGTCTTGCAAGAGCCTTTCGGCTCTTGCTTGACCGTTGGACGATTGAGCTTTACAGCTCAATCTGTCCGTTGAAGAACTTGATTTCAATATCGCCGTCCTCAATGTCCACGCCCCTGTGATGTTCGTCCCAGTCTGCTCCGAGAATTGCAAGCTCCAGCGCATAGCCCTTGTTCTTCTGATTTTTGAGGTTTCCGACTGTCTCACGGCACTCCTCAAATTCTTCCTTGCTAATTCTCCAGAGGTTGCGGTCATTTCCGCCCACGGAGTTGATAGCGAAACGGTACAGCTCCAGCGCCTTAAATTTCAGTCTCAGGTGCTTTTTGGTGTTTGCCTTTTTCTTGTGGAGCACCTCAGCCTTATAGGTGCGATTTGCACGGCTCAGCTCCTCAATCTCAGCGTGTGCCATTTCGAGCAGCTCCTCACGGCTCAGACCGATAACGATAATGTCACCGGTTGCAGGCTCAGGAAAGCCGACAAGATAGGACACCAAGCCCAGCTTTTTGGCGTACTTCGCCTCGTACATTTTAGCAACAAATTCCTTTTTTGTCATAATAGACACAACCTTTCTTGTAAATAATTTTCGCCGTTGGTGAACCGCTTGACGTCTTAGCCGTTCCCCTTAGCTTGATTATATTATAGCATACCTTGCGGAAAATGTCAAGCGTTTTTTGAAAAAAAAATCATCGTCAAAGTGCTAAAATATCACTGTTGAAAACTCATAGGTTTTTGTGCAGGTTGACGAATGCCGCCGCTTGTGGGCGGTATACAGTCTGTATAATTTCGGCGGCTGACGGGGGGTTGATTAGAATTGAAATATACAGAAAGTATAATCAGCCGCACCCCCTGCCTCCAAATTTTCATGGAGTATTTTTTAGCTCGGGTCCCCTCTCCGGGACCTATGACCCCACCACCTTGACTTCTCCCCAAATCTGTGCTATAATATAATTAATGGAGGTGAGGTAGAAAATGCCTATGAGATTTAAACTTGACTTTAATCTTGAAACCTCCCAAGAAAGACTTTAGTACCTTAAAGATACTGTTGACTTTACACAGCTGACCAAGAAAGACATCGAAACTTGTACGGACTATGTGTTATACGGAAAAGACCCCGATAAAAACAACACTTCCGTTGTTGACCGTAAAGAGGTCTATATTAAAACACGTTATAGTTCCTATTCCCAAACTGAACCGGTTTCTTTGGAAGCTTTAATGGAAAGTCCAACATTTGACGAATCGACATTTACCAAAGAGAAGAACATTTACAAGAAAGTTAAACCTGAATCAATTAGTTAGAATCGAGAAAAGTATAAGGATATCCCGGGTATGAAAGAGCTTTGGGAGGCAATTGACTTGCTTGATAGAAGACTTAAACTAGCTAAGGGCGAACTACAACCGGAACCCGGCGAAGTTGTCCCGCAGTTAGACAGCAAGCAATTATATCACTTGAATCATCAGTTGATTGAACTGAGAAAACAGCAATACATGTTGAAGGATTCAGCCTATCCGGAACAGACCGCGACCAAGAACTATGGAAGTTTTTATACAAGTCCGGTTGACATGGAGATGAATTATCCTGTTTTTCCTTGTGGGATGATGAGTTATTAGAATGATAGGGGCTTTATGCACCCGAATGAAAGTGGACGCGACTTCGCCGCCACGGACATTGAAAGTGAGATTGAGGAGCTTAAGAAGAAAGGGAAGCCTTACTTTAGTTTCCTTGATAAGGACCACGTTTACAACCTTTGCTTGAATTACTATCAAATTAAGGATTAGGCAGAAAAGAATCCTGATTCGCCACTTAATAATTTGTTATGGACGTTAGATTATTATATTGAAAAGGCGAATCTTAGCGAGCAGTAGAAGTTGATTACTGAAGCTAAGAAACACAACATGTTGAATAAGGAAATTTGTGATTTGTTAATGAAGAAGATGGGAATTTACCATCAAGAGAATTATATTTCTACAATATGGAATAAGGTGTGTTAGCTTATATGCGATGCCGCCGACCTTAGTTATGATGAATGGTGCTGCAAGAATTATGCGCCTGCGTGGAAAAAGTGCAATTGTTGCGGCGAAGTATTGTTAAGAGACCCGCGTAATTTTGTAAGAAAATCTAAAGCCCCTGACGGGCTTACCAATAGGTGTAAGAGATGTGATTAGAAAAAGAGAAGGGGTGAGATTTAATGGGATTGGGTAATAGTTATGAAGCTAAGCTAATGGAATGTTTTACTTCATTTGATATGACCGATATATTGGGTTTTGCCAAGATTATTCAGGTTGACCCAGAGATTACTAAAAAGGCTATTCTCAATGAGGATTGGGAAGAGCTCATTATTTCAACTGTTGAACACTATTCCAAATTAGGACGTAAGGAAAGAAGAGAAATTTTGAAATTGGCAAAAGAAATTAAGAAGAATAATGATGAATATAATAGAGTAAAGGAATAGGAAAGTTCACCTCAAGAATAAGAGGTGATGCGAAATGGCAGGCAAGAAATGTTTGCTTTGCAAAGAAGAAAAGAGCCCCGCTAATTTTATCGGTCTACGCTCTAAACTTCTTAATGGTTCTATGCCAATCTGCCGCCAGTGTATAGCGAATCAGATAAGTGGCAAATCAGAAACCGAACGATGGAACGTTGTTAATAAATTGTGTCAGTTGGCTGATATTCCTTTTGTTCCAGAGGAATTTGAGAAAGTTTATAAGGCTCACGGTACTGACGCTTTCGGAACATATTGTTATATGTTCAGAGAAAAACCATATGATACGCTCGATTGGACGATGTATAACGATGCGTATTTACAGCTTCAGGAAGAGAAGCGTGTTGAAGATGGATTGCCCGAGCTAAAAGAAGCGCGAGTTCAGAAACTCCAAAAGAGATGGGGTGCTGAATATGACGAGCAGGCTTTGGAGTACCTTGAGAATTTGTATACAGGTATTACTAATACTGCCGGAATCGTTGGTGCGTTGAATGAGGACCAAGTCCTTAAACTTTGTAAGATTTCTTACATTATTGAAGAGAAGATACGCGGCGGAGTTGAGTTCGATAAGGACCTTAAGTCTTATGAGAACCTTTGTAAGCTCGCTGGTATTACTACTCAGGCGATTAAAGAAGGAAGTGAGTTCAACTCTACTGGAGAGCTTTGGGCTTACCTCGAAAAACTTGGATATAAGGTTTAGTATTATAACGGTGCAGTTAACGATGAAGTTGACAAGACAATGAAGGATGTTCAATATTGGTCACGTTATCTTTATATTAACGAGACTTCTATTGGAGAGGAAATTAACGAAAGAATTGAGAATCTGAAGACCGCAGATAAACTTACAAACTCAGGATTCGACTGGGGCGAGTACGATGAATTTGCTAACTCTGTCGATGAAAATGAAGAGTTTAATATCGAGATTTAAGGTGATGGTATGAGTATTTTATTACCATCTGCAATGCTTGCCGCGACGTCAAAGGTTTTAAGTAAGGGTGAGACTTATTACCGAAATGGCGTCGCACTCGAAAAAGGTGCGGTTATTACAGAAAAACGTATTCAAAAGAATATTAAATTATATTAGCAATATTTGAACCTATTTGCATCGTATCCAGACTTGTATCTGGAATTGATTAAACCTGTACATTCAAAATTCAAATTGAAGTTCTTCCAAGTTATGTTTATCAGAGCATGTTTGCGATATGGTCGTGTTTTAACTATCGCTCCTCGTGCTGCTGGTAAATCTTTTATTTGTATTCTTGCGCTCTACTTAATCTGTATTTTCAGACCTGGCTCACACGTCTTCCAGTGCGCGCCTGGTAAAGCTCAGGGTGCTAAGATTGCTAACCAAAAAATTCATCAGCTTTGGGACTTCTTCCCATTGCTTAAGGATGAAATTATTGGTGGCGGTAATTTCGGTAATGACTATGTTCGTTTGACATTTAAGAATGGTTCGCTTTTCGACGTCATGACGCCGCTTAACTCGACTCGTGGTAACCGTGCAACATGTGGTATTCTTGACGAGTTCCGTGACCATTTGGCTGATGATATTAACGAAATTATTTTACCACTTCTTAACGTTGACCGACCAATGGTCAATGGAGATTTGAATGAGCAAGAACCACAGCAGGTATAGCTGTGGATTACTTCTGCCTCAGAAAAGAATACTTTCTGCTATGATAAAACAATCGAATTGTTTGAACAATAGATTATCAATCCAAGAGAAACATTTGTATGGGGATTTGACTACAGAATTCCTGTTTTAACTGGATTGCTTTCAAAAGACTACCTTACTGAATTGAAAATGTCGCCTACCTTCAATGAACTTGGTTTCGCTAAGGAGTATATGTCGAGATTTGTCGGCGGCTCTGCGGATGCTTGGTTTGACTATGAAAAGCTTAATAGAGCACGTAAGTTAATCAATCCGGAGACATCAGAAAAAGTTAGAGAGGGTATTGAATCTTTCTACATTATCAGTGTGGATGTAGCACGACTTGGTTGCCAAACTGTTGCTACGGTCCTCAAGGTATTCCCAAATAATACTGAAGGATATAAGATAAATCTTGTTAATATATTCGTTCTTGGTAAAACAATTGAAGAGAAAGTATTTGACCGTCAAGTTATTGAGCTTAAGAGATTGATTACAAAATTCAATCCTCGCGAAGTTGTAATAGATATTAACGGACTTGGTGTTGCTTTTGCTGATGCCATGATTAAGGAATCTGTTGATGAAGAATTGGGTATTACCCATCCTGCATACGGATTCACTAATGAAGAGTCCAAGTATCTTACAGTTCAGCCTCGTAATGCGGTCAAAATTCTTTATGGTATCAAGGCTAACGGACAGATTAACAGCGATATGCACTCTGCTCTTTATTCAAAAATTTATTCTGGTCATATGAAGTTCTTAATTCCCGAAACTGCCGCGAGAGGTAAACTTCTCTCAACACGTAAGGGATAGAGAATGAGTCCAGAAGCACAGAATGCACGTTTAATGCCACATATCTTAACTTCAAGTCTTATGAATGAAATTATGAACTTGAAGATTAAGCCTACTGGTGTTAATAACCAAATTGCTGTTGAGCAAATTAACGAGAGAACCCTGAAGGATAAATTCTCCGCTTTGGAGATGGGAGTTTACCGCGTAGTTCAGATTGAAAATTAGGCACTGACTCGTCGCCGTAATCGCGGCTTAACGAGACAGCTTACATTTTGTAGCAGGGGAGGTGGAAGAAAGTGAGTGAAGTTAATAGAGAGAAATATGAACAGCGATTTTAGCAGTTTACAGCTGAAATGCCAACAGTGACTTTTGAACAGTACATGGAACTTCGTCAGAAGAGAGTCGATACGTTTAAAAGCGAAATCGAAAAGATGATAGCTAAAAGCAAAGCCGCCTTAGTTAAGTCTAATAACAGAGAGCCGGCTGTTAATCGTATCAGACGTGAATTTTCAAAGGAAGAAATTCATCGTATCGTTACAGAAGGAAACTCAGTTGAGAAATGTCAGTTGTCACAATACTTCTTTAAAATCAGCGGTGTTTATAAAAGAGTTATTCTCCACTATGCAACTTTCCTTACCTATTCCTGGATTTTGGTCCCTCACTTGAAGAAATACAATGAAAAGCTTGGAAATAAGCAGAATAAGAAAGTTTATTTTGATGCCGCAGACTTTTGCGCATCTTTCGACATTGAGCGAAAGTGCGCATTGTTTGCTAAGAATGTTCTTGTAGATGGTGGATATTATGGTATTATCCACGATTCAGGCGGCAGTGTAGCGATTCAAGATTTACCTTTTGAATATTGCCGTAGCCGTTATAAGAACCATCAGGATATTGACGTAGTCGAGTTCGATATGCGTTTCTTCGACACAATTACTGATGCCGCCTTGAGAGCGGAGATTCTTAAAACTTATCCTAAATGCGTTCAGAAAGGTTACCGTGCATATAAGAACGGTAAAGACCCTTGGATTTTCTTACCAGCTGAACTTGGTATTTACTTCACATTATATGATGAGGTTCCTTTCTTCTTGGACTTAATTCCTCTTATTGATGATTTAGAGGATTATAAGGCAATCGATAAGGATAGAAAACAATTATCTCTTAAGAGAATTATTACACAAGAAATTCCACACGATGGAATGTAGCTTGTATTTGAACCTGATGAAGCCGCAGAAATGCACGAAGGTGTTTTGGATATGTTAGCAGACAATCCTGACGCTGACGTTGTTACTTCTTATGGTAAGGTTGGAATGCTCGATATGAGTGGAAACATTGGTGAAAAAACTGATGTTGAAGCTGCGCAGCAGCTTATTTACGATTCTGCAGGCGTATCGAAGGAGCTATTCAGTGCTACTACTGATGCCGGTATTACCTTCTCATTAAACAATGACTTGTCAATGATGATGGTACTCGGTAATGCTTTTGCACACTTCTTTACTGCCTTGTTAAATAATAAATTTGGTAACAGAAAGTTATCATTCATGTTATTAGTATTACCAGTAAGCTATTACAATAGCTTTGAGTATACTTCTAAGGCTAAGGACCTTGCAGCGTTTGGTTACAGCTTCTTGACTCCTATTTTGTCACTTGGTTTGAACCAGACTAACCTTGCAGACCTTAAAGCTTTGGAAAACGAAGTTCTCGATTTGGATGAAGTACTTAAGCCGCTCCAGTCAGCATATACTCAATCTGGCAAGACTAACGCTATTACTGCTTAGGCTGGTAAAGACAGCCAAAATCCTAACGACTCTACTACTGCTAAAAAGGATGAGGAAGCAAAAGAGAAAAAAGAAAGCACCTCAACCGACAAGGCAAAGGAAAATGATAGTTCTGCAGAAAAAAAGAGTGACGGAGGTGAGGATAAATAATGAAGCTTGACGAGAGTTTACTCAAATTTAACGTTACCTTATTTGGCGACGTTGAGACTCTTTCTCCCACTCTTTCTAAATGCAGATTACGCATTTTTTATAGGGGACTCAATAGAAACCGTACATTTATATCGGAAGACTTTGCAAGACAATTGATTGAGTCTTTACCGTACGCGCCGATTAAAGGTATTTTCAACAAAGACGGTCTTGATTATGAAGACCACGGCGGTGATAATACTGATGGACGTATTTACGGCGTAGTTCCTGAGGACCCTAACTTTGCTTGGGAGAAGCATGTAGATGAGGATGGGGTTGAAAGAGAGTATGCTTGTTCAGATGTTTATCTCTACACCGCTCTCTATCCAGAAGCAAACCTTATCCCCGGAAAGTCACAATCTATGGAGATTCATAGAAAAGGGCTCGAAGGAGAATGGAAGATTTGGAGTGATGGAGAACCTTACTACGAGTTCCAAAAAGGACATCTGCTAGGTCTTCAGGTACTCGGAGATGAGGTTGAACCTTGCTTCGAAGGTTCTGCATTCTTTAGTTTGTATAAGGATGCTAAAGCAATGTTTGATTACTTAAAAAATTCTAAGGAAAAGGAGGAGAGCAAAAAGATGGAGAAAAATCTCTTTAGACTTTCTGATGGCGCTAAGTGCGAGCTCTTGTTTGATGCACTTAATAGCACACCAGAAGATTATAAGATTGTTTGTGACATTTATGATGATTATGCAATTGCATATGATGCTGTTAATAACAAGTATATTCGCGCTTACTACACAAAGGATAACGAAGCTAATACTGTTACAATTAATAGTGTTGAAGATTGCTATATTGTCGATGTAACAGAGGCTGAAATGACAGCTCTTAACGCTATGAAGGCTGCTGGCTCATTCACTGAGGTTCAGGCTAAGCTTGAAGCACAGGATGTACAGATTGCAGAATTCACAGCTGATAAGGAAGCTCTTCAGGCAAGTCTTGACGATGCACTCGCTCAGATTGAGGAGTTCAAGAAGAAGGATGATGGAGAGCCGGAAGATAAGAACGCTAAGAAGGACGACGACGATGACGACGACAAGAAGGACGATGACGACAAGAAGGACGACGATGATAAGACTAAGAGTTCTCTTGACGACAGCACTGCTGAACTTCAGAGTCAGCTTGACGAGTTTAAGTCTCAGATTGAAGCTAAGGATGCTGAAATTAGTAGATTAAACAGTTCAATTAGCGACCTTAATAATGAAAAGTCAGAGCTTGAAAGCTTCAAGAAGTCTGTTGATACAGAAAAGAAGAATGCTATTATCGCCGAATTTGCTGAGCATCTTACAGAAGAGCAGACAGCTGATTTCACTGCTAAGATGGATGACTATTCTGTTGAAGACTTCAAGAAGGAAGTTTGCTTCGCTGCTTACAATGCAGATTCTTCTATTATCTCTGGAAAGGGAGAAGAGGATAAGCCTGACTTAATCTTCAAGAATAATGCCAAGGATACAAATTCCGGCGTTATCGCACTTTTATTAAAACACAAAGGAGGTAATAGATAATGGCTTTGGTAAAATTTGACCGCGGTCTTTACCGCAACGGTAATACTGCCAAGGGTCTCAGCTATGGCCAGATTGAGCCAAACCAGGTATGGTTTGACAGAGCTGGTATGGTTGAAGCACAGAGCAGACTTGATAAGAGAGAATTCTCAGACGCTCAGGTTGCACCGCTTACAAAGTTTGTACGTGGTACAGCAGGCGCACAGTATGCTGACGCTGTAAAGATTGTTGCACAGAATGGTGCTTTCCTTATGGTCGATAAGCATAACTATATGGCACAGGTTCCTACAATCGCTGGTAAGAATGCTGGTCTTCGTGTTGGTATCAACTACTCAACTGAAAAGCTTTACAATCAGTTTGCACCACAGAGAAGAAACTTCTTCCTCACAACTGAGGATTGGCTCCCAAGAATCGGTTATGTTGAGGCTGGCATGAGAATTACTACAAATACAGTACAGTGGGATACAACAGCAGATATTGCTACAGCTCTCGACTATGATGGTGACCCAGCACCTGCTATCGATTTCAGTACATTTATCGATACAACTTTTTCATATGATATGTGGCTTCAGGTTAAGAACTATCTCCATGTAAATCCTAACACTCCACTTTATGCGGCAGTTCGTGACGGTTCAGATGGTGAGTTCGTAATTGGTATTACACCTGACCCAACACAGGATATTATTCTTGCACAGGTTGTAGCAGCTTATGATAACGCCGACAGAACATGCTCATTCATGTTCCAGATTATCAACGGCGGCACTCAGTAATTAAAGGAGAGGTGAGAAAGTAATGAATAAAAATGATATTCGTGACCTTTATATTCATGCGTTCAAAGGCACTTCCCCTGATGTTACTCAGTTCAGTGTCCAGGATGTAAAGGAATCATTGAGAGCAGAGCTTCGTGCGCTCGCTCCTAACAAGTATGAGTACGAAAGAAATAAGGTTGATATCTTCCAGATTATCCAGGAAGCATACGACGAAGTTCTTCCTGCATATGTTGGTAACTTCATTGGTCAGTTCGCTGAAATCAAGAGCGTTCCTAACGGTCAGAAGGCTTCATTCATCGTTAAGCGTGGTCGTAGACGTGCAAAGACTTTCGTTACAGAAGTAGGTCTTGCAGGTGTTTACGAGGCATTCAGACTTGATGTTGACACCTTCGAAGTAAGCGCTAAGGCTTACGGCGGAGCTGCATACATCGACTTCGAGCGTACACTCGACGGTTCTGAAGACCTTGTTGAGCCACTTCAGCTCCTTCTTGATGGTCTCCAGGAGGCTATCTACAGAGAGCTTCTTAAGGCACTTATCGCAGCAACTCAGAACAGCGATATGCCTGCAGCAAACATCGCATCTACAACTAACTTCGATGCTGCTGAAATGCAGAGAATCGTTACTATTGCTAAGAACTATGGCGGCGGTAATGCTGTAATCTTCGCAACTCCTGAGTTCGTTGCTGAGATGGGTCCTGATGCAATTGGTATGCCAATTTATGGTCCTTATGCACTTCCTGCAACTCCAGTTGCTGGTCAGCAGCCTGGTTATGCAACTCCTGTTTACAGTCCTAAGGACATTCAGGATATTGCTGCAACTGGCTTTATCACAACATTCCGTGGTACACCTATCGTTCAGCTTCCTCAGGCATTTACTGACGAGAACAATGATACATATCAGGTTCCACCACAGTATGCATTCGTATTCCCAGCAGGCAACCAGAAGATTATCAAGGTTGTATTTGAAGGCGATACAGACGTAAGAGATTGGCAGCACAGAGACCGTCAGATGGAGATTGAAATCTACAAGAAATTCGGTGTTGCAATTCTTACTACAAATGACTGGTGCGTATATGAGAACCAGGCACTTGCTGTACTTCCACACGCAGATTACAACACAAACCTTAACCCACATGACTTCGGTCCTTACACAAGATAATTTGGGCTAAGATAAATAAATGATTACTGAGAGGGGTGGGTGAGAATTCTCACCTGCCCCTTATTTATTGAGATTAAAGGAGGAATTCAATTATGGAAACAAGAATGGTTAAACTCAGAAATACCAGTGCTAAGACAGTTACGGTATATTCTTCAGCTTACAATATTAAGAGAGTATTCAACGGCAAGGGCACAGTTCAGATGTTGCCTTTCGATGCAGTAGAACAGCTTTTATGGGAGAATGGTTTTCAGTACATGATTAAGACCGGTCAGCTTTATATCGATGATATGCAGACCAAGATTGACCTTGGACTTGAAAGTCCTGAGACAAAAGTTCCAACAAATATTAAGGTGCTTACACCTGAGCAGATTCTTACACTTCTTAAGGTTAGAAGTTACGATGAATTCGTTAAGGAAATGAATACGGTTTCTATCGAGCAGGCTAAGGAAGTTGTTAAGTATGCTGTTGAACACAACCTTATCGACAACGAGAAAGTTGACTATCTTAAGAAGAGAACCGGTAAGGACGTTATTGCAATGATTGCAAGAAAGAGACTTGAGGCTGATGCTGAAAAGGCAAACGCTGGTAAGGACGAAAAGAGACCTGAAGGTGTATTCAGCCCTGTATAATGGGTGATGTGAATGGTTACTTTGATGGATGTCTACGGGGCATTTTTAGCGAAAGTTAACGAAGACGACTGGTCACATGGCTACACAGAAGAAGAATTGGAATGGTTCCTCCTCGATTGGAGGGCCTTCCTTAATTCTGCTATACCTTATTTCAAATTCCCGAGATGCCGCCTGGACATTGACGAAGAGCATCAGTGCTTTGTAGATGAAAAGATGGGACAGGCAGAAATACAGGTGCTCGCGACATTCATGAAATAGGAGTGGCTAAAGCGAACAGTTGATTCTTGGGAAAACATTAAGACACAGTATGATGAAGCTGATTTCTCACAGGCAAACCTTTTAAGCAACTTTATTAAGTTAAAGGATTAGGTTACAGCTGATGCAAGACAGCTTGAAGCGAATTATTACCGTTCGCCGCAGCATCGTACATTTGATTACAAGAAACTATCAGGAGGAGGTGCAAGACGTGGACAAGCAAGATTTCGTCGCTAAACACAAAGAAGTCTTGAAGAATCGTCTTTACGGACTTCTCTGTGAAAAAGAAAAAGATGGGTCATGGGAAGATTTTCTCGACAATATTTTGGTCGATTTAACCGATTTGGCACCAAATGATGAACGCGGTTATGATTACTATGTTCTCGTGGCTAAACTTTCCAGATGCAGATACCTGTCTTATAAATTCTTCAGAAAGACAATTTTTGAATGTATGAATTTAATTGACAGGATTGATGCTATATGACAGGAAATTACTTTGTAGATTGCTACTTAAAAAGAATGAACAAAGATGGCAGAACTATTTAGGAAAGGGTAAGGACAAGAAAAGAACATGAGTTTGATAGATTGGAATTGCCAAAGAGTAAGTATTTAGCTTGCGCTTATCAGCTCAATGGCGAGCCTATTGAAGTTCCATGTTCAATTCAGCCGGCGAAGTGGAAACAGGAGCAGATTCTTTCTAATATTCTTTGTTCAACTTCTTCACAGAAATTTAAGACTGGTGATATACTTAGAACTTTTCAGAAAGTTAAAGATGTAGAACTTGACGAGTTTTATATTATAATGATGGTCAGTGAGGACCTTTCTCATGGTTATCAGAAATATGAAGCTATTAAGTTAGATACATTTATTAACAATACTGATGATTATGGCGATACAATTCGTACAATCCCGGCGAAGTTCGTAAGTGAAACATCGGTATATGTTCAAGACAAATTCACTTCCTATGGCGCTGTTTCTTATAGGGAGCCGTTAGCCCATAGAAAGTTTATTACTAAAGATGAAGACTTCTTGTAGAAAAACTTGTATTTTGACTACAAGGGTAGAGGATGGGAAATCGTTGGTAAGGATAATTTAAGTATTGACGGCGTAGCTTTAGTATCTATTGCTGAATATCTTGTTTCGCCGCCAGAGCCTAAAACATCACAAGACTTACCAGTTGGAGAGGATGACAACTTCTTCTTAAACGCACTTGATAAGAGGAAAGGAGTTGATTAACGATGGATAGCACATTAATGTCACAGGTTAACTATGGACAAGAACTTGGTCCAAATTTAATTAAGATGGCTAAAAAGCTTTTGGATAATCAGGATTTGTGTAAACTTTTGATTAACACAGATTTAGACCCTATCAATCCAAATTTGCATCCTGATATTGATGATACAGTTAAAGAGCTTTTTGGTAAAAATATAAGAATTACACCACTCACAACTTCAGAGGATGAAACAACAGCAAGTAAACTTGTTCTTGTTTTCTCTGGTTCAGAGGTTACAGACGAAAACGCAAATGAAATGGTAACACTTCTTATTTATTGTTACTGTCCTTATAAGGAATGGATTATTGCTGGTAATCAGCTCCGTCCATTTGCGATAATGTCAGAGGTTCGCAAGTCTCTCCAAAATAAGCGAATCAATGGTCTTGGTGAAATCAAATATCTTGGTTTCGATATCTCATCTCTTACTAATCAAACAGGAAGTTATTTGATGAGGTTCCAAATTGTCAATTTCAGCTAATGAAATGACAGTTATTAAAGAACAGGCATATGCAGGCTATCCTTCACGGCTTCCGGGAGTCTGCTGGGTTTGCCCTGTTACTGTCGGAGAAATGTTAAAAATGGGTAGCAACGTATATAGTTCTCGTTTGGGAATGTTGTTGCTAACCCCCGACGAAATAAGAAAAATAATGGAAGAGAAGGGAGTCGCCGTAAATGAAGATACAGACTTTTCTCCTCTTCCATTTCTTTTAAAGTCGGCGCAAGCAAGTGATAGTTTTTATTTAGAGCTTCAAGCTGCTTTCGCTACCTTTATAAAGGAAGAGGTAACACTTCTTCCCAAAATCAACGCAGTCCTTATTGGTCCAATGGCTGAAAAACGCCTAATCAATGAGAAAAATTTTACTGATTTTTAGACGATTCTAAATCTTCAAAATCGAAAGAAGGTTCCTGAGCCGCCGCCTGAAAATGAGTCACCATACGCACGTAAAATGCGTTTGGCGGCAGAACGACGCGATGCAGTTAAGCGTAAGTAGTAGTAGAAACAAGGTGGTGCATAGGATTTAGCAGACCTCATGGAGATTGCAGAAGTATTCGGGATTGACTATAAAAATAAATCAATTTATGCTTTCTATGGATTGATATAGAGACATTAGTTGAGAGAAAAATGGACTTAGGATATACAAATGCTTTGTGCAGGTGCAGATTCTAAGAAAATTAAAGCCAAATATTGGGGAAGTAATCCCGATGATTAAATTTTAAAAGGAGGTTGATGACAAACATGGCACAGAATCTTTTTGAGAAATATGGCATTAAAGAAGTTGCTGACGTAACTCTTTACCGTATTGAAAGAAAGGACGAAACATATGAGTCACAGAGAAAAATCTCAATTTCCTCAATCCTCAAGGGTGCTCTTGTAAAAGATATGGTTTATCCTCTTGACGAGGATGGCAAGGGCGTAGCTGAAGGCTATGAGGCATATGTATTCAAGGATGCAGATGTTCTTACTCATTTTAACTATGACTGTGACGATGTAATTGAGGTTAAGGGTTCAGCCCTCTTTATCGATAACGAGAATCCTCCAATTGCAGGTAATGAACCTTTCAATGACGGCGATGTTATTACTGGTGAAGCACTTACTGCAATTAAGAATTATCTTATTGCTGATGCAGACAGCGACGACCTTCCAAACCTTTTCGATGCAGAGAATGTAACAATTCTTTCACTTGTTGAGAACCAGACAAACCGCAATATCAGAGACAGACTTGCTGACCTTCTTATTAACGGTTATGTAATTACTGGTCTTTCAGCTGCAAACATCGGTAGCGTTATTAGTAAGGGTACTACAAAGGAAGTTGATGGTGTAATCAACACTAAGGAAATCGTAACTCTTAAGTCTGATTTCGTTTGCCCAATTGAGATGGATAACATCACAAAGGCTAACCTTATCGAGTATGTTGGTGCTAATGGCTCACTTACTTGGGAAGGTGACACACTTACTGAGGGTTACATTACATTTACAGCTCCAGCAGATGCAACTCCTGAAGAGATTATGGGTAGATTCCAGCTTATTCAGAAGGGTCTTTATGATAGCCTCGGTGTAGTTGTTCGTCTTACACAGCCTGTAAGAACTGGCGGCAGCACAGAGTCTACATTTACTGGCGTTGTTACAGCAGATGTTACTACAACTGAGTCAACTGAGGGTACAGTAACAATTACATTTGATGATGCAGTTCTTACTCCACAGCTTGCAGCAATCGTTGAAGCAGCTAAGGGCGGTTCACTTACTACTGCTCAGCTTGCAACACTTATCAGCGCAGCTGATGGTGAGACAATTACAGTTGCATATGACCCTGCTACAATCAGCGGCGAGACAATTGACGCTGTTACAAATGTTGAAGTTGTTGAGGACTTCGGATACAACAAGTTCCTTGTTTCATTCACAGCAACTCTTACATCTTCAACTGAAATGACAACTGGTAGATATGACCTCGGCGAAGGACAGGCAGTTGGACACTATGCAATGGACAGAGACCGTGAAGTTGGTACTCACGAATTCTCATATCCTGAGCAGGTTTGCATGCTCTTTGCTAAGAATCAGAACCTTATCACTAAGGCAGGTACACGTTACGCATTTGCTAATCCAAACCAGCTCTTCGGTGGTTTCGAGTTCGATGACAACTTCGCAACTGCTCCAAACGGCAGAGAAAGAGTCGTAGTTGTTGGTCTTACTGGTAGAATTTCTGAGAACCTTTATGACCTTGAAGAGGTTGACGAGGCAATCAAGGAATTGAGAGATACAATCGAAGCTAAGGCTTACGATATCGTTTATACAGATTATGCTGAGCTTCTTGTTGAAGACGAGATGGGTTATTACCTTCCTCAGCAGCTTGGTTACTACCTTGACAAGAAGAGCCAGACAGTAAGCTTCTTCACACCTGATGGTATTACTTACGGTGACTGGTCAAAGACTAAGAGAGGTACTGACCTTGGAATTTACAATGCTGTTAACACATGGGGCGACGATACTCATTACAGCATTAACGACGCTATTGACGCTCTTAAGGAAGAGAAGAAGCTCATTGATGGCGGTGCAGAATTTACTCAGACTGGATACACTCGTGTATTTGGTGGTTACAAGGTAACTGGTAAGGCTGCTCAGTCAGAGACTCCTCTTGACGATGTAGGTCGCGGCGTTCAGTATGAGGACTACACACTTAATGGTGTAAGCCTTAACGACATCATTACTGGCAAGAAGCTTTCTTCACTTTACAACCTTGACAGTGTAATTCAGGCACTTTCAGTTGCAGACCTTGGTGGTCAGGTTGGACAGATTAGAATTACTTCTACTGCTCAGATGGAGTCAAATAGAGCAATCTACGTTGACGCTGATAATGGTGTTCTTGCAAATCGTGCAAACATCTACTTACTCAAGAATATCAACGCTCGCGCACTTGCTGGCGATAAGAATGGTATCTTCGAGTTCTACGACAAGAAGGGTAACAGACTTTACTACCAGGATAAGGTATTTGCAGGTACTGCATTCCTTGCTCTTGTAGTTATCGGTACATTCGGTCTTGTATTCGTAGTAAATAGACATTGCACAAAGAATGTCGAAAAGGTAGCTTGGATGATTAATGACAACGGCTACATCACAGACAAGCAGGCAGAGAGAATCGTTAAGAACGGTCTTATCCACACTGTTGATATTACTGTTTGCGACGAGACATTCGATGCAACTTGCACAGTTGGTTCAATCAAGGTTCGTAGAACAAAGAAGAACGTTCTTCGTTACATCCCAGTTCTCTTCCTTGACACTTTGAAGGTTTCTACTCTTGAGCAGGCATCTGAGAAGACAGACGCAACTGGTGGTCGTGGTAACGCTAAGCTTATCACTTGGGACTACGGTAAGGAAATCACTCTTTCAATTGAGGATGCTCTTTACACACCTGCTTCAATGGCAGCTATTTGGGCTGGCGAGCACGGTGACCTCAAGAACGGCGTAAAGGATACAACAATGATTGACAGAATGGAAAAGATTGTTGCTAAGAGAAGCTTCATCGTTCCAGCTGGCAACCACGAAGGTACTCCTTCTGAAGGAAATGTTACTGCTCAGGCAGTTTACTATGACCCTAAGACAATGGAACCATTCCAGGATGGTACTCCTATTGCAGAGGGTGAAGTCGTTTACAAGTTCACACGTTCAGTTGCTTACGAAGGCAATAGCATTGGTAACACAATTGAAATTTCTGCTGACAAGTTCCCAGGAACTTATAAGGTAGTTGGTGAGACACTTGTAAGAGACAAGGCAACTGGTGAAGACCAGAGATTCCAGTTCATTATTCCAGAAGCTAAGATGTCAGCAGAGAGCACATCTATTACCCTTGAGGCAGATGGCGACCCAGTTGTATTCAGCTTCACAATGGATGTTCTCCGTCCAGACAACGGCGTAATGATGAAGTTCGTTCAGTTTGACGTTGTTGACAACGAGGAAGAGAATGATGGTTCTACAATGGTTAAGGACACAGAAAATCTTAACCTTCTTGACGATGCTGAAATGTATAAGACAGCAGGCACAGAGGACGAGGAATTGGTAATCGGTGCTACTGAGTATTGATAAAGAGGTGAGAATCAGTGAATATTTTTGACCAGTATGGTATCAAAGAAGTAGCTGATGTAACCATTTACAGTATTCATAAAAAGGAAGATGGAAGCGGGGACGTATACTACGTCCCTGCCCTCTACCTCGATACTTTAAAGGTTACAACGGTAGAAAAAACCGCTGAGAACACTTGGGCACAGGGTGGACTTGGTAACTCAAGACTTATTTCTTGGGATTATGGCAAAACAATTAACTTAACACTTGAGGACGCACTTTGTACACCTGCATCTCTTGGTCTGTGCTGGGGTGGCATTTTAAGTGCTGATTGGAAGGACGCTCATGTTCAGCATCAGACTGGTCTTCAGTCTATGGAATGCGGCATGGAGAGAATTTCTCGTATGGAGAAGGCTTTCTACCCAAGAAACGATACTGTCAATGCAACAGTTAGCGCACTTCTTCCTCGTGATGGCAGAGAGGATATTCTCCCTGACCAGAGTGGAGACCCAGTATATCTCCAGCGTTCATCAATTCTTGATGGCGTAAACGTAAAGGGCTTCGGCTATGTAGCTGGACAGCCTTATAAGTGGCATTTGGAAATTGAAACAGCAGTAAAATCAATTGCTGTTGTTCCTGATAGATTCTACTCTATTTATGGTAAGGCATATCCAATTAAGCGCCGCCAGACTGTTGGTATTAACCAGCCTTCTGAAATGTTTAAGTATGAGATTACTTACCTTAGAGGTTATGATAAGTACGATGATGAATCACCTGTTGCAAAGATTATCTATCATGCTCAGGCAGAAGGTAAGCCAGTAATTGATAACTGCGCTGCAACAACTGAGGATGAAATCGCACTCAAGATGCTTGACGATTTCGAGGGTTACCCATACCTCAAGCTTCGTGTTTGCCTTGATGGCTCTGTAAGAGCTTATCTTGGTACTCCTGATGTTGATTGGGACCTTGAGAGACAGGTTGAAGAAGGTCATGCAACTCCTGATGATGCATGGGTTGAGATTCCTCAGATTAACACTGACCAGTTCAGAAATATGGAAATGTGGCTTAGATTCGACAGCATCAACGCTCTTTCTTACTACTTGATTACTAAGTATGAAAGCAATATCTTCGATATTGGTCCTAAGGATATTGAGGGCGGACTTGAAACAGGAAGACCTTATGAGTCTGAAAAGGTTGTTGTTATCGCTGATACAAGTAAATCAGAACTTGTTGAAGATACACTCCCTGCTATCATGGAAAATGAGAGTTTTGAAGTTAATACATGGTATTCATCAGATGACTTCTGCAATTTCGTATCATTGATTACTTCATTCCCACAGGCACTTGCCAGCGTTTCTTCATATAGTCTTTCAACAATTGTTGATTCAGTAGATGTTGGAAATCTTGAATATCGTCTTGACGGCGAAGGAAAGCTTTGGATAAGAGCTACTTACACAACAGGTAACGAAGGTACATACGGTTCAGTTGATGACGTAACTGGTAAGGATTATGACCTTGTAGATTCAGTTGCAGTTGCTAATGCTGCTTGCACACCATGCTGCAAGAAGTCAGTTCTTAGTCGCGCAATCTGGGCTTACATCAATCCTAAGACAATGACTCCTTATGACGACGATTATTGGTTCCACCAGGGCGAACCTTACTACAAGAAGTCTCTTACATTGAGCACTAAGCAGAATCCTCTTAAGGCTCAGAAGATTTTCGTAGAACAGGGCGTATTCCCAGGTATGTACAAGATTGTCGGTGAGACATACATTCGTTCACGTGATACTGGTGAAGACCAGAGAGTTCAGATTAGTCTTCCACTTTGCAAGATTAAGTCTGACCAGACATTGACACTTCAGGCTGATGGTGACCCAACAACATTCAACCTCGATGTTGAAGTTGCTACACCTCAGAATGGTATTCCTATGGAAATCACCTTCTATGAAGTTGAAAAGGAAATGAAGCAGGGATGCGCAGGAACTATGGTTCCAAAGGACGGTTCAACTAAAATCTCTGCAAAATAACATAGGAGGGATGATAGATGAATATTTTTCAAGAGTATGGAATAAGAGAGGTCGCAGATGTTTGTCTCTACTCCATTCAACTCGATGAAAATGACAATGAAATCTATGTCCCAGTTCTCTACATGGACACCTTAAAGGTGTCCACTGTAGAGGAATCTACATAGTCTACATCTGCACAAGGAGGAATAGGAAATCCGAAACTCATTACTTGGGATTATGGAAAAGATATTACTGTAAACCTTCAGGATGCACTCTTTACTCCAGCCTCAAGTAGTATGAATTGGGCAGGTAAATTAGAGGCTAAAGGATTACAATTATATTTAAGATATTTCTTCGATAGAAATACTGATGCGAACGTTCCAGATACATGTATGAGAACGGCAATCCTAACAGCGGAAAAATTTTCTGACTTCCTTATCATTCCAGACAGATGGCCTGTGTATGAGGGTATCCAGTGTAAACGCAAGAGGGATGCCGCGGGATATGTAGGTGGAACGTCTATTTTTTGTTGGATGATTTCAGGTTTCATCACTTCTGATGATTGCAAGAAAAGAGTTAGTTTTGAGAATCTAATTCTTTTCTACCGTGAGCAAACATAGAAGTGGTATTTCTTTAATGGTAAGGGTCCTACTAATGACCCAGCAACTTGGTGGAAAACTCCATATTATCATCCAGTTGATGAATATCAGAGAATACCAAGTTTTGATAAACAATACTTTGCGATTTATTATCAGTATGGTAGAGAGATTTTTGAATGGATAAGAGAAAATATCGCTAAGCCTGATAATAAATATGGAGAATATGAGCCAGTTGCAAATGCGACATTTACAGGCTGGGATGGAGAGAAATATGATATTGATGGAGACAATCCTGATGTATTCTTCTTAACTCAAAATCTTTACATTGACGGATATCGCAAAGGTTGTGCAAAAGATAAACTCTACAGCGAGTTAATGGGTGTTGAACTTGATGCTATTATTGCAAGAAGATATCTCCCATACCGTTACTTCGCTAATGTAGGAGTTGAATATAATACTAACATCGTGCCGCCATAGGATGCTATATATCAGATTGATACGGCACTTGAAGATGTATTTATATTAGACAGAATGGAGAGAAATATTGCCAATAGAACTTTCTGTATTGATACTGATGAAAATTCAAAACATAGTCAGTATAGATACATGGAGAAGTATTCAGAAACTCCATTGACTGTTTTTATTGACCCGAAGACAATGCAACCATTTACTACTAATGCCTTTGAGTTTTATAGATAGAATGGACAGCGAATCACTGGTAATTTACGAATTATCAGAAAGGGAGACAAGTATTTGAAGTGGACAAGAGAAAGGGCTAAAGAGAATTGTTCACTTGGTAAGCAGCTCATTATCGACCCTATCCATTATCCTGGTACTTACCGACTTGTCGGTGAAACTATGATAAGAGATAGATTTGGAGAAGATTAGCATTATTAGTTTGAAATTCCACTTTGCAAACTTCATTCAACTAATAAACTTTCTCTTGCGGCAACTGGAGAACCTACAATCTTCGATATGAAGCTTACAGCACTTCGCCGCAATGATGGAGTAATGATGAAACTTACTGCTTATGACCTTATTGAAAATCCATGTCCATGTAGTGAGCATGAAACTGAAATTAATCAGTTTATTTCTCCACATCCAGAATTGAATCCTAAGCCATATTAGGGTGATTTCGATGTTGACGCAAATCTTGAACTTCTTGCACATACTCCTCGTGATTATGCGGCAGTTCTTGAAAATGGTCATGTAGTTAATCATGAGAATATTGATGGTACTATTGGATTCTATAAGACTTCTGATTGGGTAGAGAATGCACCTGAAGAAGGAATTGACCGCTCTAAAGTTGCAGCTCGTCTCAATGGTCGTATTCAGATTAACTCTATTGACGAGACAATCAGAGAAGAAAGAACATTCGATAATGAAATTCTTGACCCATCTGATTACACAGCTACTATCAAGGGAAGTGATACTGAATGAATATATTTAAGTAGTATGGAATAAAAGAAGTAGCTGATGTAGTATTTTACTCTATTACCAGAATTGGCGAAGAGGAGTTCTATGTACCAGTTCTGTATTTCGATACATTAAAGGTTACTTCATTAGATAAGAGCGTTACTGCTGTGCCGGCAAGCGGCGGAAAGGGTAACGGCAAAATCTTATCTTGGAACTTTGGAAAGGATTTGAAATTAAAGTTAGAAGATGCTTTGTTCTCACAAATGTCTTTGAATACATTTATGAACGGTAGAGTAATGGCTAAGATGTCCCCATGGACATCTGCCATTGCGAAACTTAACGTAGCAAATAAATATGGACAAAAGCATTATTCTACAAAAGCTTTTCCATCTCCTGAACTTACAGAGGCAGAATGGGAGATTGTATATAGATGCGCACAAAAAGCAGGTTTTGACCCTCGTACAGGTTATTCTGATAAAATCGCATATAATAGACTTGATGGTTACAATAATCATACTTCTAAATATATGTACGATTCAGAAGGACAAGACGTTGCTATTGACGCAATGGTCGCAGAAAATCGTTGGAAGTTAAAAGATGCTTACTATCGCAGAGTATAGAAAACTCCTCATTCAAGAAATATTGCTCCATATTTTGATTTCAACGGAAATGAATATGAAGGAGTTTCTATTGTTATTTAGGATTTACCAAAAAGTCAAGAACTTGCAGAGGCTCAAGAAGTAAGAGCTCTTGAGTATGGTCAGCGATGGGGCGGCTGGAGAGATGTAACTGTTACTTTCAAGAGAAAAGATTCTGACGAAACTAATCGAAAGGAAAGTCTTGAACGTCACTATGCTTCTACTGATATTGTTATTCAGATTAACTATTCTCTTGAAAAGACTCCCGAAGGTTTTAAGTGTATTTGGTGTTACATAAGTGCAGATAATTTAGCACAAAGAGCAGATAAGCCCGGAGAAGAAATGCATCCGGTAATACCAACTATTGATATACTTAAGTCTATTTTTACAGGATATAATAAGAGTTCTGAACAAGACGGTGGATTTAATCCAACGTTCCATATTGGTAATGAATTCTTCCTTAGTCATATCCTTTACTATATATTCCCTAATTATTTGGAAGATGCAATTGGTGATTTGTGTTGGTGTGATATGAATGGTATAACCCATTATGCTATGCCGCAAGAGGTCATCGATTATATTGCAGAAGAAATTACTGATTTTAGTAAGACTGGACACTTTGAAAATGACCTATATGAAGCCCAGGCTATTGATAGATTTGAAAAGTGTGTGGTTAAAGATAGAAAAGGATTGTAGATTGACCTTGTTGAATAGATGTAGAACGTAAAGAAATTATATCGTAACGATATGAGTAACTTCACAGTTTTCTATGATTAGAAAACAATGTTGCCTTTTATGATGGAAAAATTCATCGACGAAAAGATTTTATCACAGAAATGCGTAAGAGTTTATTCTGACCATGCATTAACAAATGAGGACTATTTGCTTGCAGTTAAGTCTTATTTGGAAAATCAGTATGACGAAGAATGGGTACAGAGTTTAACCTATTCTGATTATGTTATCAATAAAGTTACTGATTAGTATGGTAATGAAATAACAGTGCCAGAGAAGTTTAAGATAGTTGATGGAGATAATCCTTTTATTCCGCCAACTGGTCAAGTTACAAGTATTCGTTATCAAGAAAAAGATAATTGTTATCTTGTTTATTTCTCAGTCGTAAAGCGTGACTATATCAACCTTAAATGTGGTACGGTTTATTACAAGCGTAGCCGCACAATTGATGATGATGTAAACGATATCACATATATTGGTACAGATTTGTCAATTGACGTTGATACATTCCCAGGAGAGTTCCTAATCGTAGGTGAGACCTATGTAAGAGAACAGCAGACTGGTAAAGATAGAAGATTGCAGCTCATTATAAATCGTGCAGCAATTTCAGCATCTACAAAGATACAGCTTTAGGCGGCAGGTAACCCGACAACATTCTCAATTGATGTTGATGTACTTGTTCCTAAGACTGATAAAAAATCAATGATTGAACTAAGACAATATGACGTTGAAGAAGATACCCATGAGGGCGGATTTAAAATCGTTCCACAAGACAAACGTCATTCTTACACACCTACTATGCAGGTCCGTGAAGAGATTGTCGGAAAGAACATTGAGATATACTGATTGTCAAGAGCAGAACTTTTGGTTCTGCTCTTTTCTGTTTTATAGAGCTTAGTCTAAGAAAAACTACATTATATAAAGAAGATTATTAGAGGAGGTGTCAGCTTATGGATAACAACCTTGTTGGTATTAAAGAAATGTATGATATCAATATTCGTCTTAGCCAACCACTCGAGATGGGCGGCAGAAAGTATGACATAAATGAAACCATACTTAGCTTTGAACGCGCGGATATTGCATAGGTACAGGAAATAAAGGAACATAAGCAGGCTCGCGGCGGATATAATAATAATATGCTTATTGATTGGGAAACCGATAAAGAAGCAACTTTTGCCATTACTCATGGTATATTATCTCCAACAACGTGGGCTGTTCTTAGTAATTCAAAGTTGAATAAAAAGGAAGCTAAATCCGTTTCATATAAAGAATAGCTTGATGTTATTGAAGATGATGGTTTTTGGTTTGTTAATCTCAAATATATCCCAAATCACGTTGATGGACAATGGGGTTTATAGGGCAATCCTGAGAATGAACAAATGCCAATGGGAAGAAGAGAATGGCTACCGCTTAAGCCTCTCCCTCCTAAACCGGATAGATTCCTATTCTGCTATGATATGGAGACTGGTAATAGAATAATGAAATTTGAAGTTTGTGGTAACAGAATTATTTTTAGGGGCGAGCATAGAAAAGTAATGGTTGATTATACTTTTGACTATGTTGATGATATATTCCAGCTTGATGTTGGTAATAGATTGTTTAATGGTTTCCTAAATCTTACTGCAAAAACTACTACAAAAGACTTCTTTACTGGAGAACCTCGTACAGCAATTGTTGAAATCCCAAGACTTAAAATTCAATCCAGCCTTGCAATGAAACTTGGCACAGCTTATGACAATCCTGTCGTAAGTGATTTTTACTTTACTGGATATCCTTAGGAAGGACAGCGAGCTGAATTGAATTCAGTATGTAAGATTACGTTTTTGAAAGACGAGCTTACGGGAGATTACATGTGATGTTAAATGGCATATCCAAAATTCTTATAGCCGCCTGAAGCTTATGGAAATATGGTTTCTTCCATTGTTGCTAAGGATGCTAAATATCAATACTTTGAAGGAATGGCATTCACAACAACATGGGCATAGATTTAGAACAAAATTAAAGCCGAAGCAAGACAAGAGTATAAGATTTGGCAAGCTGAGCAAATCAAGTACGGTAAAAAGGATTTGGTTGTTAAACTTATATCAAAGAAAGAAAAATATCAAGGTGTTGAATAGGACCTTTGGTATTCTTTAGTTAAGTCTTTAGCTCGAATGGAAGGTTATGGAGACCACATTACATAGTTGAAAAATTTCCCAGGATAGTATCCAATCGGCGGCGAGTCAAGAGAAAAGATAAGATTCTGGGATTGGCTTATGTTTTATTAGATTTTAACAAGAGCAAATGCTCGTGGTGGTTTCGCTTCACTTGATGAACAAAGTCAAGCATACTGCGTAATCAAAAGCGACGAAATGTATGATTACCTTAAAAACGTTCCTTAGATAAGAACCCGACTTTCAAGAAAAGATTGGGAGAAAGGTCTTGGCAGAGGTAAATCTTTTTATGACCTTGATGATGATAAGAAGATGGCAGTTCTTGAAAAAGAAATGTAGGATACTTTGATGAAGAGAAAGAATAGTAAAGGTAGTATTGATGCTCTTGTAGCAAGGGCAATTGAAGAAATGACAAAATAGATAACTCAAGAGTTTGGTGTAGCTTTGTCTACTGATGAATATTTAACTCTTGCCGCCGAAGGATTAGGTAAAGCTAAAAAGAAAATCAAAGGAATGCCCGGCGCAAGTTATAGAGAAATGCATGATATATTGAAGCGTTGGTTAGAGGATTATGGTAGAGAAGTAAATCAAAGTATTAGAACACAAATCTTGTAGCAAGATGGGTCTAAGAAAGATAAACTGGAAGATTTTACCTTTAAAATGAATATAAAAAATGGTACTTCAGTATTCTTTACTTTGGAAATGAAAGGCGGAACCGATGCGGATATGATAAAAGAACTGGCTAATAGCTTCACTGAAAGTATGTTAAATTTCTTTAAGAATTTTCCTTATGATTATCTTCATGTAAATATCGCAGGAGAAAAGAAGAAATTCAGAATTAGCAAAGAAGCCAAAAAACAAATTGCAAATCTTCCTATTCATGGAGTTATCAATGCTAAGTTAATAGATAATTACCTAAATAAAAATGGAAATTCTCTTAAATCAAATTCTGTTATCGCAGGTGTACTTGGAGAGCTTGGCTCCTATTATCATCTTAATATGTTTGGTATTGAAGGTACTTCAACGGGTGGTAAATAGCAGATGTATGATGATAATGGTAATATGATACTTGCAGAAAATGCAGAAGAAGGTAGAAAAGCGGGTAATTTTAAAGCTACTGGTTAGTCTTTCTCTGATATGATGTTTTCTGTTGATGCTGGCAGACGTGGAACTATCAATGTTGGTTTTAATATTAAAAACTATATCACAAATGATAAACATTTTACGTTAATGTCTGCATAGATAAAAGGTATGAATCTTAATTCTACTATTATTAAGCGTTACCTATCATAGGAAGAAATTAATTTAATAAAATTTGTGCAAGCAAACAATGCATTGCTTTCTAAGTATGCAGGTAGTTTTAGAAACTTCCCAGACTTGGAAAAAATAGCAACAACAATTATGGATAACAATGTTGATAAACTTCTTCGTCTTGAAGGACAAGGTAGCGACACTATTAACTACTTAATCGTAGCTAATGGACATTATATTCCAGCTTCTTGTGTATTTGCTTATGCACTTGAAAAAATAAAATAGGATGAGGGTAGAGTAAATAATATTTTCTATTCGATATAGAATACAGCTCTTTTCCCATATGAAACTCGTAGATATGATGGCACGACAATTACTGATAGTGAAACTGGTATGCAGGTTGCGTCCGTAAATCCATTGGATGCAAATACATTACTGATTGATTCACTTGTTAGTAGATATTAGTCTTTAATTTATCAAACTAAGAAGTTTGAAGTATCTGTGAGTCAATTATTAAAGTAAGAGGTGAAAATTGAATGGCGAAGAAAATTGAAATTGGATTAGACGCCTCTGGTATAATCCGAGATTATCGTGCTGCTATTACTGCGATGGAGCAAGCCGGCGCGAAATCAAGTATAACTGCTGGACTTACTAAATCGTTAGATAGATTGGAATAGAAGTTTAAGGATTTAGCTAATGAAGGAGCACTTGGTAAAGAAAGTTCAAGGGAAATTGAAAACTTCCAAAAGCGAGTAAATAGTACCTATTCATCTCTTGGTTAGTTAGGAAAGGAGATGGAAAGACTTTCAAAGAATAAGAAAACTTTTCCAACTTCTGCAATTAACGAATTTGAAAAGAAATTAAATGAAGCTAAAGCTAAAGTTGTTGAAATTCAGCAGACTTTTGCAAAGCAGTTTACAAAGCTTGGTATAAGCGATGATTTAATTGAAACTCTAAAAACTGAAGAAGATGTAAGAAGGGTTTTAGAGGAGCAGTTAAAGTTAAGACAGAAGAACGTAGAAGAAGCTAAAAAGGCAGCGGATGCGGCAAGAGAAGAAGTAGGAAGAACAATGTCAATTCCTTCTCAGGTATTGGCTTCAGGTAATATCAGTAAAACTTCTGGCTTTAAGAAAGAAGATAGAGATATTATCCAGCAACAGATTAACGAAGAAATTGTTAAGGGCATTCGAAGCGGCGAGGAGTTTGCTAAAGTTTGGGAACGTATCGTTGCAGGAGAAAAAGCATTCTTCAGTTCAGAATCTGAATTATCAACTTTTATTACTGACGTAGATTAGTTAAAAAATAAAATCCAAGAAGTAATTGATAAGAGAGATAAATTAGTTGAGAAAAGTGCTGCAGGTCAAGAGTATAAAGCAGCATTGGCTTCACGTAACCAGTTAGGAAGCGTTGGTGCCGATGGTACGGTTACTTTCTCACAGGAGGCACAAGCCGCAATTAATGGAACTACTGCCTCTTATGAAGCTCTCGCTGCGGCAGAACAGCGTGTTATAACTGTTACTCAAGAAGAGTCTAAGGCTCAGCAGAGAACGGCTCAAGATTTAAGAAATGTAACTGATGCAACTGCTAACTTGGTTCAGCACTCAGAGGAGCAGAGAGTTAGCTTTAATGGAACATCAAAGGCTCTTTATGATACAGCAAAGGCTGCTGAAAAAACATCAAGCTCCTTTGAGTTAATGAAGAGCAGAATCTTGATGCTTTTAAGTGCTACTTCTATTTTTAATTTGCTTAAGCGTCAAGTTAAAGAAACTTATGAAGACGTAAAACAGCTTGATAAATCATTCGCATCTATTGCGATGGTTACTAAGTATAGTGTTAACGAGATGTGGTCATCATATAGTCAATATGCTGACATGGCTTCTGACCTTGGTCAAAAGACAAATGACATTATTAAAGCATCTGCTTTGTTCTATCAGCAAGGTCTTGACACTAATGATGCACTCGCATTGACAACTAATACCATGAAACTTGCTACTTTGGCAGGTAATGACTTTGAAACAGCTACTCAAGAAATGACATCTGCTATCCGTGGTTTCAAGATGGAAATGGACGAGGGCGGACGAGTAACTGACGTTTACTCAAACCTTGCAGCTCACGCCGCAGCATCCGTTGATGATATCGCATAGGCTATGGCAAGAACAGCATCAATCGCTAATTCTGCTGGTATGTCATTTGAAAATACATCTGCGTTCCTTACTCAGATGATTGAAACAACTCAGGAATCTGCTGAGAACATCGGTACATCTTTGAAGACTATTATCGCAAGATTTACTGAGTTAAAGGAGAACGTTGCTGGTACAGCAGACTCTGAATTTGAAGATTTGGACTTCAACAAGGTTGATAAGGCATTAAAATCAGTTGGTGTTGCACTTAAGGACACTACTGGTCAGTTCCGTAACCTTGATGATGTATTCCTTGAGTTAAGTGAAAAGTGGGATAGTCTTGATAGAAATACTCAGCGTTATGTTGCTACTATCGCCGCAGGTTCTCGTCAGCAGTCACGTTTCATCGCTATGATGGATAACTATGACAGAACTGTTGAATTGATGAAAACCGCTGCAGATGCAGAAGGTAAGGCAGACGAACAGTTCGCTAAGTATGCTGACACAATGGAATACAAACTTAATCAATTGAGCACTAAGTGGGAAGAGTTCAGAGTTCAATTATTGGATAGTGACTTCTTCAAGGGCATGATTGATGGATTGAGTGGATTCCTTGACAGACTTAAGAATATCGATTTCAAGAAAGTTATTGCAGTAGCTCCTTTTGCAATTTTCGCTGCAAAGATATTTATTACAAACTTAATGAACTCTATATCAAGTTCAGCAAGTTTGATGATGAATGCTGGTAGAAAAATTGGACAGAAGTTAGCAACTGGAATTGAATCTGGTATTGGTAAAATCGGACAAAAGTTAGCTAACTTACTTCATAAACAATATAATCCGAAACTTATTCTTAACAAGGCATAGCTTGATATGCAAATTGAGCAGGTTCAAACGAGTCTTGAAGCTTTAAGAAATAAGTATGGAAAGATTACTTTTTAGGCGGCATTAAATATTGACCCGCAATCTTCTACTATTGTAAAAGATTTAGCGACATAGATATATAATACTTCTCAATCAGCAGAAATCACAAAGCAAGCAATGCAAGAGCTTGGTGCGGAAATCAATATTGTTGATGGTAAAGTTGAGCTTGCTGCCGGTGATTTCAAGAACGCTGAAAATAAGATAAGAGATTTAAGTTCTGCCGCAAAAAGTGGAGTAACAGCATTGAATGAACTTTCAAGTGCTGACGCAGCAACTGCGGCGAAGACCGCTGCTGTAACTGCCGCATGGCAAGGTGTTGCCTCTGCTGTTACAATGGCTATATCAGCTCTCGTTACTGGTGCTGCAACTTGGGAAGAAGCTGGAAAGATGATTCTCAAGATGATGTTGGCTACTGGTTTACAGATGGCAATGACTGCGTTTACTACTTCTTATCAGGCAGGTATGAGTATTGGTGAAGGTCTTAATGCAGGTCTCGCCGCAACAGGTATCGGTTTAATAATTGTTGCAATTGGTGCAGCAATCGGTGCTCTCTTTATAGGTATCGGAGCTTTAGCAAAAGCACTAAAGGGAAATAAAAAGACTTTAGATGAACAGCTTGACGATGCTAAAAAGGCGGCAGAGGAAGCTCATAAGTTAGCAAACGAAACAGCTTCTAATAAAACTGATACTAAAAACGAAGCAGAAGAGACAAAGAAACTTAAAGAAGAATATGATAAATTAGCTAATAAAGTTCATAGAACAAATGAAGAACAAGAAAGATACGAACAGTTAATTGATGAAATTAGAGAAAAACTTCCTGAAGTTGTTATAAGTTATAATGAAGTTACTGGTGAATTGGTAACTTAGAATAAACTATGGGATAGCATTATTAGTAAAGCAGAAAAAGCTGCAAAGATTGCAAATAGAACCAATTACATGGCACAGCTTGGTGCAATAAATGCAGATACAAAGGTTGCTGAAGCTACTCATGCATCATAGGTTGCTACTCCTCAAAGATACTTAGACTTCATGAATGCAGCAGAAGGATATTCATTTACTTCTACAAATGCACAGGGTGTTTCAAAGACATCTTATTTTGCAGACCTTCTTGCTACTACATAGCGTCAAGAATATTTATCAGATAGAAAAATCGAAGATTATTCTCAAAGCGATATCGAAAAATTAGCTAAACATTTTGCAGAAAACTATTATGGTTCAGCCGATTTAATTGGCGGCAAAGATATTGCAAAGGCTCTACAGGAATATGCTAATAGTCATGACGTTGAAGATTCAAGAAAGTTCCTTACCGTTTTAAGTGAACTTGATGGCGACCTTAGCGATATGAGCCTTGAAAGTAAGGAATTTATTGAAAATTATAGAGCAGAAAATGAGAACATAATTGGTGAATATGATAGACAGCTTGATGAATAGAAGAAATTAAACGAAGAAATAATTAAAGCTCAAAAAGCAATTTGGATTAAAGACGAACTTGATGTTTCAGAGTCTGTTGCCGACTTTATGGTTGACAGAATGGACTTTGGTGGAATAACTGGTGACGAAATTGCTGAGGCTGCCGGAAAATATTTTGCAAAAACAATCGGCGGCGGAGAAGATAAGTGGTCTTCAGCAGAAAAGATGGGTGAGTATGCTGGTAAGGATAAAGGCGGTACTGCTGACAATCTTGATGACTGGGATACCTTAACAGGCAAAGGTCCTGATGCAAATGGCGTTGCTATCACTGATGTAATTCAAAAGATGAATGACCTTGCTAAAGCAAGTGGTCAAAATCTTCCAGAGTTAACTGCTTCTTCTTGGAATGCTGCAAGACGAGACGATGAAGATTGGAAAGAATTACTTCCAACTCTCGAATACTTTGATGAAGCTTATTAGGCTGCATATGAAGAGCATCGTCTTAAAATGGTTCAATTATCAGAAGAAGAACAAAAAGCTGTAGAAGACTTCTATTCAAAGCTTAATAATTCAACTGCTGCACAATTAGAGTCTGAAAAGAAAATCCTTATTGCTTCAATGGATAGTGATGAAGATAAATAGTATGCTGAACAAAAGGCTAATGAATTTATTGAAAATCTAAATAAATCTATTGAAAATGCGGCAACTAAATATGGTATTTCTGAAAGTGCTCTTTCAGGATGGACTCAATCTTAGATTGACGCATTAAATACTGCTTACGATGGTTTGGCAGAAAAGTCTCCAGCTGGAGCAGAAAAGTTTGCTCAATCTATGATGAATGAGCTTAAGAATAATTCAAAACTTACCAAGGAACAGATGCTGGCAATGTTCCAAATTCCTTGGGATGAGATGGATTTAACAAATGCTTAGGATTACTTAGATTAGGTTAAAGAGATTCTATCTTCTACTTTTAGCGAAAAAGAAGCTGCAGACCTCGCAAATAAGTTTGTTGAGGATGCTACAAAAGCTGGCATCGCTTCATTTGGAGTTGCATCTAAAGAAGCTGTTGAAGCAATTACTGATAAAGTTGATGAAGGCTTATCTAAATGGATAAAAGGCTATGGAGACATTGGTAAGATAATTACTACCCAGCTTGAAAAGGGCTTTATCTCATTTAGTGAATCACAAGAGTTAGACAAAGCTTTAGCTGAAATCGGAATGAAGGCAGAGGATTATCTAACATTTAATAGCGATGGTTCTATCTTCTTAGACGAAGAGGCTTTAACTAAAGCATTTAAAGATTAGATAAACAACGAAGAGGCAATACTTGATATTGCGAGAAAAGAAACCGAAGCCAAAATTGATGAATTAAATATTCAGAAAGATGAACTTCTTGCAACCTCAAAATTATTAACACTTGAAAAAGAAAGAGCAAAAGCAATTTATGATGCAGTTATTGCAGAAAGAGAACTTTATATTGCAAGAAATAATTTAACTGGTACAGCGGCAGATGCAGCACGCAGTGATTATATTTATAAAAATGCTTATTCAGCAGCATCTAAGTTGTAGGGAGAAATTGACGAGGTCAATGCTGAAACTGCAACAAAGGTCGCAGAAATTAATAAGCAAATCAATGGTTATCTTGAGGGTCTAAAAGCTGTTAAACCCGGCTCTGAAGAATACATCGAGATTCAAAATAAAATTGCTGCTGGTCTTAGAGAGATAGGCGACCTTAGAAATTCTTACCTCCCAGATGGAGAAAAAATTAAGAATGTAGCTGATGCAACTAAGGATTGGGAGAAAGCACAGGAAGATTTAGCAAAGGCACAAGAAGATGTTGTTGAAAAGCAAGAAAAATTAAATGAGGCTCTTGAAGAATACAATGAACTCCTTTATGGTAAAGATAACCGTAAATCTTCTCTTGATTATCTATATAATTACAATGAAGCAGTTAGCTCATTTAATGACGAAATTACTCGTTCAAAAGATTTACTTGCTGATGCTAAAACTATTGAAGAGTCAACTGAAGCACTTCAGCGTTATGCTTCAGCAACTCATAACTTAATTGCAGAAGAAACTGCTAAACAATAGGTCATTGCGGCAGGACTTAAAAACTATGCCGAAATGATTGAAAAGGGTAGTTATTCATATACTAACTCTGAAACTGGTCAAACAACTAATATTAACTTTGGTGACTACGCTCGTAAAGACGAAAGAACCGGTAAATATGTAATCGACCAGCGTCTTCTCAATGAAGCTCGCTTCACTGATGAAATTAAGGACCTTCTTGAAGAGCAAGTTTCTACTTACAATAAATATTCAGACGAATACCTTAAGACTCAAGACAATATCCGTAAAGCAGAAAAAGAATTGCAGGAAGAACGCAAAGCAGCTCTTAAGAATTACACTGCTATGGAGACTGAGATTGCACAGGCTCTTAAGGCACAATATCAAGAAGAAGTCGACGCATTAAAGGATAAGTATGATTCAATGAAGGATGCCGATGATGATTATCTCGATGCCCTTTAGGATGCAATTGATAAACAAAGACAGTTAAGAGATTAGGAAAGTAAATATGAAGACCTCGCAAAGCAAGAAAAGAAACTTTCCTTGATGCAGAGAGATACTTCTGGTGCTAATGAACTCGAAACTCGTAAACTTGAAGAGGATATTCAAAAGACAAGACAAGACTTACTTGACGAAGCAATTGACCAGGTTATCGATGGTCTTTCTGACCTCTACGAGTCTCAGCAAGAACTTCGTGATAGCGAGCTTGAACTTAAAGAAGCATTGCTTGACAATACTCTTTATTGGAATCAGTAGGCAGAGGGACTCGCAGGTTCATTCGAATCAGCAGAAGACTATGCTCAGTTCCTTTCAAGCTTGTCAGAAGAATATTCAATGATGACTCTTGCTCAGCAATAGCTTAAACTTCAAGAATACGGCGAGACTTACACCGCCGCAACTGAGTATATGGCAATGTAGGCAATGGATGCATCTTCAACTACTGGAGACTTCATTGTTGAAACAATGACAATTACTGGTGAAGAAGTCGGAACAATTGTTGCTGAAACAGCAGAGACATTTACTACCGAGGTTACTCGTTCATATAATGAGACAACCGCTGCATTCCAAGAGGATATGGCTAAGGCAGAAGAGTCTATCAAGAGTGCAAGAGATGCACTTGCTGAAGCTATTCAAAAACTTAATGAATGTGGTGCCGCAGCAAATGCTGCAGCTGAAGCTCTTAGACAAGCTCGAGAGGCAGAGGCAGCCGGAGGCGGTGGCGGAGTAGATGGTGGAGGAATTACAAATCCTTCTACTGAGTCTTACATTGACTGGCTTGCTCTAAAGGAAGCCGTTAATGGATAGACTTATACCATTAGTGGTAGTTGTAGTAGTCATACTAATACTATTGCTTATGGTCCTTGTAGTTCTGCTACTCACGCAGGTCTCGCAAACAACGTACAAAATCTTTTCAGAGGAAATAATATTGAAGCACTTCAAAAGGTTGCAACTGCAATCGGTGTAGCAACTGATGGTAACATAAGAGAACTTTACGAAAGAATTAAATAGAAAATGATTGATGATGACTATAGTGTTAATTCTGTATTTAAGTATAAGAGCGGTGGACTTGTAGACTATACTGGACCCGCTTGGGTTGATGGTTCTACTGAACAGCCTGAAGCATTCTTAAGTGCCGAAGATACTGCTCGCATCGGTGAAGCTGCAAAGATTCTTGCTGATATTCCATGGATGGATAGAGATACTAATAACGCGTCAGTTGTTACTAATAATGGTGGCGACGTAAGCGTAGAAATCAATCTGAACATTGACCATATCTCTTCTGACACTGATATTGATGAAATGATTCAGAGAGTTAAGGACGAAATCGTAGATGTTGCACGTCCTGAGGGTACAAACGTAATCCTTCAACAGCAACTCAATTAAGCCTGGTGCCGCTTCGGCGGCACCCTTACCCTACTAAGAGGTGAGTAATATGACATTCACTCCGCGTTTAACTAAGCCTGAAGCTGGTAATAAGTATTATATTACCAAGGCAAAAGGCGGCTGGTCAACCGCCATTGTTGGAAATCCTACTGACCCAGATTGTAACGTACTTCACAACTGTGTAGGATATGCTTTTGGAAGATTTAATGAGATTCTTGGTGATACTAAAATGACTCATCTTCTTCCGGTTAATGCCGAGAATTTCTATTCGGTAGCAATTTCTCAAGGTCTTAAAGTCGGTGCAGAACCTGCACTTGGCGCAGTAATTGTTTGGGAAGGAATTGGCTCTGCCGCAGGTCATGTGGCTGTAGTTGAAGAGGTTCATGATGATGGTTCAATTCTTACATCTGAATCTGGCTACAAATGCGCAAATGCTTTTTGGACAACAAGACGCACTAAAGGCAATGGTAACTGGGGTGCGGGCAATGGATATAAGTTCTTAGGCTTTATCTATCTGCCTGGCGATACTCCTACACCACCTCCTACACCAACTCCTACTCGTACCATTAAGAAAGGTATGCATGGTGATGATGTAAAAGAAATGCAGTCAAAACTTGCAGACAGAGGTTATTTGAGAAAAAATGAAATCGACGGCGCGTTTGGTAAAATTACTCTTGGTGGACTTCTTGCATTCCAGTTTGAGAATGGCTTGGAAGTTGATGGACTTTGTGGTCCGGCAACCAAGAAAGCGTTGGGAATGTAAAGGCTGGGGCTTAGGTAACTAAGCCCCTTTCTTTATTAGAGCAGTAACAGCTAATTTTTACATTATAATAGATAAGAGCTTGACTTTACCCGTATTTTAGGGTATAATAAAGAAAAGTGAGGTGAAGAAAATGAAGCCTATTGATTTTCGTGGCTTCCGTTTTGGTAAGATTCACACAAGTGACTTACATTTGGAAGTCGTAAGTACCTCTGATAGATATGAGCCAAGAATTCTTCCAGCACCGTCAGATACTACAGTTGATGTACCTGGTAGTGATGGACAGTACTATTTTGGTTCTGTTTATAAGAACAGAGAGATTACTTGCAATTTGGCTTTTGATAATGTTTCTGAATAGATATACAGAAAGATTAGATAGCTATTTGCGACAGATAAGTTGTAGGATTTAGTTTTCGATGAAGAGCCATATAAGACATGGAGAGCGAAGATTAAATCAAAACCTGAGTTCAAGTCTCTTTGTTTTACTGATAAAGAGTCTGGTGAGAGAGTTTACAAAGGTACAGGTAAACTCGTTTTTATTTGCTATTTCCCATACGCATTTGGATTTGATAAATATATCGTAAGGGCGGCAGATTATTATACTCTTAATCCTCCTGAGTGTATTATTCAAGAGGCATATAGTGATAACACTTTCGTAAAGAGTAAAAAGGAACAAATTGACGTTCGTCATTTGCCAGAGGATATTAACTATCATTATAATGATAATCCCAGTGATTATGAGGGCGGCACAACTCAGGAACATATTGATGAGCATGACCTAAGAGATAAAGCTCATAGAAACCGCGGAGATAGAGGATGGGAACCAAATGACCAAATTGCATGGAAGACTGGTTTCCCAACTTATGATTAGGTTGTACAAGGAGAATTATTCTTCGATACAGACCAGGGTGAAAAGACCCTTATCGACGTAAGAAGTTATTGGGATAATGTTCCTGAATGGGAAGATACAGCTAAACTTTTATATACTCCTACTCTTGATTATGAACAAGAGCTTATGTATTTGCCACAATATTCAAAAACAGACTTTGTTAATATGGAGAAAGGTTTTAGTGCTTCAAGAGCAATGATTGGCTCTCGTATGTTGGTCTATAACCCAGGTGACCTTCCAGTTGAATGGGAGATTAGATTTGACGAGAATAAGAGAAGCTTCTGGTCTTGCCGCGGCGGCACAAAGTTTAGAATTAGACGTTTTAACGTTGAAAGACTTAATCTTGAAAATGCCGTTGACTGGTGTGGACTTACAACATACTATAAGGAAGATAATGAACCTTATAAGTATGGTACTAAATACTTCAAGAGAAGAGTTCTTAGTCGTGATGAAATGATTAAGAAGATTGAAAATATTCATCCCGAAGCTTTTCCTGCTATTCAAAAGCCTGCAACAGTAAATAACCCTTAGCCAGGCGTCTATACTAAGGAAGAAGTAATTAACCTTATTAAACAAGGTAAACTCCCCGCAGATAAAGATTGGGGCGGCAGTTCATATCCATATTCAGATAGACCTTTTGAAAGTCTTGAGAAGTCACTTTATAACATTCTTATCTCAGCAGATGCAGATAAAGTTGGTTTCAATCTTCATTTGGATAATTCAGTTCTTTCTGCTGTTGTTATTGAAGATACAATTAAAGGTCTCGGAAAGGCTCATCCTCATCATTGTTATTATGTAGAACCTATACCAAGACAAAAACTTGGTCACTATATTAAGCTCTTCTACTGGCAGACAATTCAATGGCGTGGAGATAGACTTCCAACCGGACGTTGGATTGCAGATAATAGATATCTTGCTCTTGCGGCAGATGTGCTTAAAGAAGAAGATGGAAAAGTTTATGTATAGGATATAAACAATCCTCTCGTAGACTTTATTAAATATTTTGCAAACATTAACGAAGATACTAAGCAGGTAACAACAAAGAGTGTTGATACTAATGCAGGTATTGAGTTCAGAGAAATTTATAGCGACCTTGATTTTGAAAGAGGAATTGAATTTGCAAATCGTTATGAAGAAATGTTGGCAGAATGTGTAACTGAAGAAGAAGAGTATGAACTCTACTGGGAAACACTTAAAATGCTTTTAAGAGAGTTCGCTCCTATGATTAAAAAATCTTGGGAAGATGCTAATTCTCTTCCTTTAAGCCAAACAGACTTTGAAGAGAAAATTGACCAGTTCATTGACAGCTATATCAATAATCCTCTTGAATATATTGGTTCAGATATGAGAGACCTTGATTATGCACAGGACGTCTTTAATGGTTATAAGTTCCCTGAGTGGATAACAGATGACTACATGGAAATTGACCAGATGGCACTTTCTGGAGTCGCTACTGTAAAAGCATTTCTTGATGCAATGGGTGAAGGATATGATAAAATCTTTACCGGTTCACGTAGAAGATACACAGCAGAAGACAGAAACAAACTTGTAGAAGCTGGTATCTATTCAAAGCTCATTCATATTCTTGACACTACAATTGGTATCAATGGATATATAAATGATTTACTTGATGATTACTATTACCTCAATACAGATACACGAATGCTTTATACAACTGCAAATCCTTATGGAATGGAATTTGTTTATAAGCCAAATAAGGTTGTTATGAACGACGCTATTACAAAAGGTAAGTGGTTTAAGCTACCTCCTGGTTGGTCACTAATTTGTGTCGAACCTGTTGTTGACGAGTCTCTTTGGGGCGGCAAACGTTGGGAAGACGCAAGACCATTTGATTGGGGCTATGGCGGCGACCTTAATAAGAATAAGCGTGAGGTTCAGTAGCTCTATGATTTCGTTTACAATCTTGCAAGAGAAGAGTTCTTCAAGATTTATCCTAAAGAAGAGATTGAAGGAATTATACCGACAGAAAATCGAGAGAGATATCCTGACGATGTAATTAGTTCATATGGAACAGAGGTTGCAGATGACGAACTATTGAAGTTTAAAGTTTGGTACGAAAAGTAGCTTAATAATACTATTATCAGTAATAAAAACTATTTTGCACAAAGTATGTTCAAAAAATACAAAGTTGATGCAGAATATGCTTTCTTAAAGATTATCAATAGTATTTGGTCTGCAATTGCAGTTTACTATTCTTGGACTTCAATGAAGGGCGTATGGACAAACCCTGATAATACTGAAACTCACGGACCAGACATTGATGATTTCGATGTAGCTGGTTTCCCACTTCGTTGTATTAACAATGATATTAGCGACTGGTGGTGGTATGCTTGTAACTATATGTGGGCAAACTTCCCTCCTCTTTATTGGGCAGTCGCTGACATGCTGAATAGATTATAGATTAAGTATACACCTTTGTACTATTAAGTGAGGTGAGACAATGGCAATTTAGAAAAGACCATATGAGCTTTCTGTTTGGGTAGAAAAGCTCAATGGAAGCAATTCTAAAATTGAAGAAAAGGGCGTCATTATTGGCGCCCACGACATGTCTTATCCAGGCAAGGCAACTAACATTGTGCTTAAAAGGGAAATTAAGGGTACTAATACCCTTACTTTCCAGTTGCCTGATAGATATTTCGATTCTTTAAAGGGCGAGTATGTTCGCAATGAATTTGCAGATTTAATCGCACCTGAGACTAAGCTCAAACTTTTCTACAAGGACAGATGGTTTGAGTTTTTTGTTAAGAAAGTTGAAGATAAAAAACAGTTCAAGAGTTATATGAAATCATTTACTTGTTCTGATGCTTTTATTGATGAACTTTCAAGAAATGGTTACGGTATTACATATGATACCGACCTTTATAATAACGTCGAAGAGATTGGTACTTTTACAGAAGAAACTCTTGAAGATAGTATTTGGCAGTATCATCCGGAAAATAACTGGGGCGATTTCACCGAGTACAAAGAAGAGAAACTTTATCGTATTCCAGTAAGTTGCTTTGGCGGTCACATTAGTGGCTATAAATTAAACTTTGAACTTACCAAAGAACAGCGAGAAGAAATTGCTGAAAGAACTGGTACTGATTGTATTATCAATCCTTTCACAAAAGATGAAAGACCAGTTGAGCTAAGTGATGACTTATCTCGTGGATTCTTCTGGGATGAGTATACAGATGAGGGCGAGCCTCGTAATCCTCTTACAAGAGATTTTCATGAGAATATTCCTAACGATGGTTATATTTATGTTCCTTACTCATGTCTTGGTTTTTGTTATGGTAGTAAAACCGCTCCGGACTTCGATGAAGAACTTAAATACGACAGGGCGGCGACTGAAACGGCAATTGACGTAGAAGGAAAGTTAATCCTTGCGCCGCAGTCCGTTGACCCGAGAACCATTATCCAATTCTATGCTATTCCTAAGACAGCTATGTTAGAACTTGATGATGGCGGAGTTATTATGAACAAAGATTATACTTTCTTTGTTACTCTTGCTCAATGGAATAGAATGGTTGAATGGGGCGACGAAGAATACTGGTACATGTTTGAAGACACACGTCTTGTGCGTGGAGAGATTCTTGGTTCAGCAGATGTAGCTCAACCTTGTATTAGTCATACTTTTAAATATCTGCTTAAAGCAGAAGAGCCAGTTCTCAATACAGATTTTGAATCTCGTGGTAACAGATGTGTTACTTATGATGGATACTTAAGCGATGTTAATGAGAACTATATTGTCAAAGGTAAGAAGTTTTCTATAACAAATCGTAGTGAAATAAATATCTCAGAAGAGATTGACCAGTATACTACTGTTTATAATGCTCACGCTGATGATTTTGAAAGTGAGTATAGCAATGAAGACTGGAACTATGCAGAAGAGAATAGAACGACAGATGGAAAACAGTATAGAGTTTGTTCTAAACTTGAAACCAGACAGGTAATTCCACAGCTTGCTCGTAACTTAGTTCAAAATGGTATTAAAATGGATTCTGTTGATGGTTGGTCACCAATGGCTTATTTAACAGAAGAAAGCATTTTGACTACACCAAGAGTAACTTAGAGAGGTATTATTAAGTCTGATGAAGATGAACAGATTAGTTCTTCATGTTTAGTGTTCTCTCCAACAGTAGCATAGATTGCTTATATTTGGAAAATTAAGCACACGGATGGAGATAATACTCCTATTGAAGATACTACTTTTACAATTAACGGCACAAATTATAGAGCTGGTAGCTTAAATGATAGCCATGCAGTAAATAGTTTTATCAACTCTTATTTGAATCCACTTGTTGATACATACATTTATGCGATTGGTACAAGACTGTTTACTAAGACTCAAAAAGAAGACCCAGAAACTCATAGAATGATAAATGAATATGTTTATCTTTGTGATAAGAATGATGCTTTCTATAAAGGACTTATCCGTATCAATAGAGAATAGAAGTCTCCTTTTACTATAACACAAACAACAGAAGTTGAAATTATTACTCCTGATGAAGATAATCAGGTTAGATATTATGTAGACACTGGTGAATGGGATAAGGACGTTACCATCGATGGTAATAATTATATGTGGGGTAGAGATAATACCGCGGCAGAAGAGCCTAAGAAAGCTCTTGTAACTTCCGGTACTTCAATGATTAACTTTGGTATTATTGGTCAAGATAAAATCATTGAGAAAGAAAAGATTTACTGCCTTGGCGTACAAGCTATTCCACGTCCAAGTATGAATGATACTATTGCTAAGACGTTTAAGATTAAGCTTGGTAAGGGTTCTCTTGTATCAGAAGGTAACTATACAATAGCGGAAAATACTACACTTACATTTGATGCAGATGACGTAATTGATATAGATTATACACATAGCTTCCACTGGAACGAAAGTCATGCAGGAGACGAAAAGAAGAATATTATTATTAGCACAGAGCCTAAAACAAAATTCTTACTTTTCAAAACTAACTACAATATTGAAAATCCTTACTTTGTAGTTGAGTGTGAAGGCGAAGTAATTCTTCTTAAACTTTATTTATTTGAAGCATATACAAAAGGCGTCGATTGCTTTGATGAAAGTGATGCACTATATAGATATAGTGGACGTGACTTGTTCTGGCCTCCTAAGGGTAATGTTAGTATCATAGAAGTAACAAGAGACGGTTAGCCTATTGCACAAAAAACTTCTCCTTACATTTATCCAACAGATTCAGTGCAGAAAGAAGATAACATTCATAAACAAATTATCTTTGAAGACGACATTATGCTTGGCTCTACATACGGATATCAGCATTACTACATTCAAAGATTAAGAGCAAACTTAACAAGAGATGGAGAAAGATATACCGTTGATTGTGATACAATGGGATAGAAAGAATTTATAAGCAGCGATGTTAAAAAGATAAATGAGACAAGTCTTCCTCTCGATGCAGCTCTTTGTACTTCTGATGACTATAAAATCGAAACAAACTACATCGACTTAAATAGATGTTCTTATTATGATAAAGATGCCGACATAAATGAATGCGATTGTACTTATGGCGGCAAGCATACTTGCTTCTATCAGAAATTCGGTTATTGTCCTTTCAGATTTAAAACTGAAAAACATAATAGACGTGTTAGAACATTGAGCATAAATAAATCAAACCGTTTTAATATCATTTAGTAGACAAGTAAAGTCTTCGAGGTTTACCCTCAATTCTTTATTGAACACAAGTCTAATGGTTCAGTTATTAAAGATGATGAAGGAAACTACTTAAAGAAGGTCTTTTACATCACAGAGAAAGGACGAGAGAATAAAGTCGGTTTTAGATATGAGAAGAATCTTAAAGACATAAGCAGAACAATTGTTAGTGACAAGATTGTTACAAAACTCTATGTTCTTGATGTAGATAGTGATTTGTCTAAGACTGGATTGTGCTCAATTAAGAGTGCAGAAGACAACCCTTCAAAAGATAGCTACATAGTAGATTTAAGCTACTTTGTAGAAAAAGGAATGTTGGATGCGGACGAGGTTGAATAGGACCTTTATGGTGTTACGCCAACCAGAGACGTAATTAGAGGAGACGAGATTCCATCTGGTTTCTTACGTCAGCTTGGTTATTACAATGGTCAATATGATGATTTAAGCAATAAGATTATTAACTTGCAAGACGCATCATTTACAGAACTTGAAGCTAATTTAACTGTTAACTATCAAGGTATTATTACTGCACAAGAACAAATATTGAAGATTAAAAAGCAGATTGACAGATATAAAGAAATGTATAGTATGAAGGAAGGCGGCGCAGAAAAGCAGCAGTCTTACCAAAACTATCTTAATAAGTTAGCAGAACAGCAATCAATCTTAGCAAAACTTATTGACTTAACATTCTTTACTGACGGCGTCTGTGATGATAACCTTGATATTTGGGACCATGACTGTTTTATTCAAGACGGTATTCGTTCTGATATGACTCCAATGGAGTTCTTCGACCATATCGTTGACCTTGAAGAAAGTAAGAAGTATTGGATTGATTAGCATGAATATACAAAGGGTATTCTTGGTCAATTTAATAGCGAATACTTATAGATTCAGCAATGGAAACGTGAGAGAGCAAGTTATCTTAAACTTATCAATTAGATTTCTTCTTCATTCTATAAGAAATATGAACCTTATTTGAAAGAGGGTACTTGGTCTGATAGTAACTATCTTACTGATAATGCTTACTATTTCGGAGCACTTGATGTTGCAGCAGACGGCGCAATTCCAAAGGTAAGCTACTCAATAAGCGTTATTGACCTGGCTCCATTGAATGAGGAATATGAAGGGATTTATGATTTTGATTTGGCTGATATAACTTATGTTGAAGACATTGGTATGTTTGGAATTAACAAGCACACTGGTTTTCCTAATAAACTTAAGGTTCTTGTATCATCCGTTTCAGAAGGACTTGATGACCCAAGTAAAGACACTATCTCAGTACAGAACTTTACAACATCATTCCAAGATTTGTTCCAGCAAGTAACAGCTTCAGTTCAGTCATTAACTTATAACGAGAATATTTACAAGCGTTCATCAAACTTTACATCTATGCAGAATATTACTACTTCAAGCCTTCAGGGCGCACTTGATACCAATGACTTGACACTTCTCGATACTGACGAAAATAATATTCAAGTTGATAATACTGGTACAAGCGGTAGTGATATGAACAACCATGCAAATAAATATAAGCTCGATGGACAAGGCTTATACTTCTCAAACGATGGCGGACAGCATTGGAGTGTTGGTGTTGGACCAAGCGGCATTAATGCAGATTATATTCGTGTTGGTACTTTGGACGCCGGCAGAATTAGAATCGCAGATAGCGCCTATGTTTACTTCTCATGGGATAAAGAAGGTATTGTAGCTTATCGTGACCCAAGAGCTATCAATACTGATGAAAATAATATTAACGATGCGGCGATATTTAATAAATATGGTTTAAGCATTGTTGAAAAGAATAAGATTAAACTCCGTGCAGGTTATGCTTTTAATGGCACTGGTAAAGATGAAGAAGCAGGACTTATGAGCACTGAGACTGAACTTGCTGATGAAGTAGGTTTCTATCTTTACAATACAGCAGGTAAGGTAATCTTCTCTACTTCTACTGCATCATCTGAAAGTGAAGCAGATAGAGATACTGCAACTCTTAAACTTGTTGGTGAGATGCTTGTTACTAATACAACTGAAAAGGAAGTTACTGTAAAATATGATTATAAGAATAAATATGTGTTTAATACAATTCATTACTCACCTTATTTAATTTCTCAGGTTAGACCAGATATTAGCTCGGAGCCTATGACAGACCCACCTGAAGAATATCCAAACTTAAGAATTTGTAATATTTCAGATACAAACTATTCTTATGAAGAGGCTGCAGCCCACTTGTTCTATAAAGAGTCTGGACTTAATTATAATGAAATTGCTATTACAAAAGCTGGTACTATGTATATATATGAAAAAGTTGGTGATATTAACAATGACTCTCTTGCAGACCATTATTTATATGAAGAAGGAAATGCTAATGTTATCCAGTCAGCTAATAGACTAACAAATTAGATAACAGTTACGGTAAAAAGAAATGACAGTGCATTAACAAAAATAATTGTTTTCTTCCCTTGGAAGAACAATTAGATTTATATTTCTAATATCGTAACCTTCCAATCTGGACTTAAGTATGCAGATATAACAAGTGATATGGTTGTAAATCATGACAAGGTAAATCCTACTGCTTTGTTATTCTATGAAGAGGCTTTAGATGGTAACTTTTATCTTAAAAATTATAGCAGTTATTATATTGAAGGTGACTGGTATTAGCAAGAAAATGGTGGTAGTGGCTCTGGTAGTACAATAAGTGCAGATGCTTCTGTTGCACTTTATCTTAACAATCCAAGTATGGAAGCTTCAATAGGAAATGTTTCACCAGATTTTGCGCAAAGATTATTTATCTGCTGTGGTCAAAAAGGAAATGAAGTTATCAATCTTTTCGCCGTGTTAAAAGATGGAACCGCATATTTCGGTGGAAAGGTACATGATAAACCTTCTAATCCAAGTGATAGCAATGCTTCAGCAATTGAATTAAACGATATTATAAAAATTGACAGACCGGGTATTAAAATTGATTCAGACGGTAATATGTTTATTGCTTTTGATAGAATTAGGAACGCTGATAAGGAGAATTAGAAATTAACAGACTACGTTGCAGAAGTAATTAACAATGAAATCGGAAACGCATCAAGTTAGATTTATTAGGCAATTAGTAATGTTGTTGAGAGCGTAAATGAACAAACTGGTGGTTTGTAGACTCAGATTAATGAAATTTTAGCTGAGATTCGAAATAGAGCTTTAGTAAGTCACTATCATGCGACTGGATGGAAAGATTATGGTTATAGTATTCCTGGTGGAACTGCTCAGGTATCTGGTAGAAGCATTCGTGTTAGAGCTATTGTGGGAGTAACTGTTAATAATGATGATGTTGAAGGATGGGTTCCATTAGGTCAATTGATTGACGATAATACAGGAACTACAGGAGGCTAATATGATTTATACGAATAAAAATCTTCCAGCTCTTGAAGCTGTGATAAATAAAATCAAGACAAAGAATTTCTCAATACAGACACAGTATAAGTTCCTCAAAATCTGTAAAATCATTAAGGACGAAGCAGATACATTTGACGAACAGAGAAAGTATCTTATCGAAGATTTTGCCGAACGTGATGAAGAAGGTAAGTTAATCTTTACAAAGGACGGTGGCATAAAAATAAGAGAAGACAGACTCAACGAATGCGCAAATAAAATTGAGGAAATCAATAGTATTCAAGTGCAATTCCCTGATATCTACTTCTCTCTTGAAGAGCTTGAGCCTCTTGGACTTACTCTTGGAGAACTCGAACTACTCGAACCCTTCATTAAATAAAAAGAACCCCTCTCGAATGAGAGGGGTTTTTATTTTATCCAAACTATACCATAGCATTTCGTTTTCTATCATTTGCTGCCCAACGACCAATGAGTATTGCATCGGCTTCGTCTTGAGTAGCATTGATATCATATAGGCTTTTACAAATCAGCTAAGCACTTTTCTTCTTTTCTGTTCTTGTCTTACCCTTAACGTCATTAAATGAACGCCATGTGGCAGGCGGCACAATCTTGTAAATCTTACCATTTTCATAACAATAGTTCTTTAATACTCCCTGCAAGTGTGCAAGTTTCTTAAAAGTTACAACCTATTCTCCGCCATCGAAAACTTGTAATTGAATATCCTCAAAGATAACCAAGTCAGGTTTCCACATCTGAATCATGTTTGCCATCCAGTATTTAGTCTTCATAATTCTTTCTGTGCTATGAGTTCCGTCAGAACTCCAATGACCGAATTTAATCAATTCTTCATCATCAAATACGGACCAGCCAGAAGTAATACTTGCCTAATCAAATGCCAATATTCTGAAGCCCTTACTCTTTGGAGCAGAGTCATTCATTTGATAGTATTTGTTACTTTTACAAATAGGACACTGCTTGTGGCGGCGCCAGTATTCCATTGTAAAATAATTTTCGTGTCCATTAGGACACTGGAAGTTCATCTGAGTTTTCAGATTATTATAAGAGTCAGAGAGGAGTTTCCAACCCTCTGACTCTACTTCAGCTTTTATATCTTCGTATTTAAGCTTAGCCACTTAAATCATCCTGCGTTTGCCGCCTTATCTGTACTTCCGAAACCACCTTCGCCGCGTGAAGTAGTTCCAAGCTCTTCAACTGTTGCAACTTCATCCCACTTAATCATAGGAGTTGGAGCAATCAACATCTGAGCAATTTTCATTCCTTTTTCAATTACATAAGGAATATCACCAGTGTTGCAAATCGGAACTCCGATTTCACCACGATATTCTGTATCAATTGTGCCAGGAGCATTAGGAATTCTTAACTTTGTCTTAACGCTAAGACCTGAACGAGGTCTAATCTGAATTTCATAACCCGCAGGAATTGCAACTGCAATACCAGTCTTAACAATTTTTGTCTCGCCGGGCTGGATTGTGGTTTCTTCAACTGCGGCAACATCTGCACCAGCATCGGTTGGATGTGCGTACTGAGGAATGATTGCATCAGGATTGAGTTTAGTAATCTTAACTTCAATCTGTGTTCTGCCGCTTAGGATAAGCTGTTCATGAACATCTGCAATCGCAGTAAAGAGAAGAGTAAAGAACTCTTTCTTATTTTCTGAAAGGTCAGGCTCCTGTGAAATATCATAAATAATATTTTTGTAGTAGTCCTTCTCTTCCTGTAGTGTTTCTGGTGTTACTCCAGGAATCATATCAAGAGCGTCCTTCTGCTCTTTCTAAAATTTTTCGGACCTAAGGATACTCATAAAGTTCTGTCTGAACTGGGGCCACAACTCGTCGAATTGTTCATCAGGTAATTCGACAAATGCCATCATTGTATCGAGTCCACTCTTATCCGGTACGCCGGCGAAGAGTTCATCAATCTTCGTTGTCTTCATCTTCGTAAATACCTCCATTTACATCATTACAGGTCTCATCAATAACACCAAGTTCAAGAGCCTTCTTAACGTCGAACCACCAGTCTCTATCCTTCTGCTCTTCATAAAGCTTTTTGGAAATCTTAGTTGTATTAAGAACAAGGTTCTTTAACTGCTTACGCTGATAAACGTAAAACTTGTGGTTCTGGTCAACTCTATCGGCATTACCTGCAATAACTGTACTACCTTCATGGAAAAGGAATGAAGCATTAGGATATGCCATACGTTTATGTCCTGCGATACAAATGAAGAAGCCGCCACTATAAGCTGAACCTGTCGCAACTGTATAAACAGGAGTCTTAGAATTTCTTATCGCATCAACAATCTGAAGGGTTGCAATAAGTTCACCGCCAGGTGAGTTAATATAAACCTGAATAGGAATTCTCTCCTCGACTGGTGTCTGGTCAAATGCATCTTCTGAGTTCCAGAACTGAATACGTTCAAGAACATACTGAGCGAGTTCTCCATCAATTGCATCGATATAAAGTTTACGTTCAATAAACTGTTGTCTATCAAGTACATCATCAGGACTGAAAGAATTTTCCGGAGAAGTAAATAAGTCCATATAGCAAGGACCATTCTCCTTACCGCCAAGCTCAGAGTAAAGCTTTTCCATATCCTTTAAGAAATCTTCCTTAGATTTTAACTTACCATTTTCTCCGCAAAGGTCAATTTTAATTGGCTGCTCTGTCATTAACTTAGCCCTCCCTCTTGTCGATTTCTGCTTGCAAGTCTTTAATTTCTTTTGCAAGCTCTGCTACGTGTGGATTGAGTGTAAAAACATCAATGGACTCTCTAAGCAGCTCTTGCTGCTTTTTATCCAGTTCATACTTCAATTCATCAAAAGTAAATTTCGTATAATCCATATCAATCCCTCCCTTTTATAATATAATTATACCATAATAACGGTAAAAAGTCAAGTTGTTTACTTTACGAGATATTCTTCTATCAGCTCATTATAAGTTATTTTAGTAGGGTCTTGCTGAAGAAGTAGGCGATATGGAAAATTCATGAATTTGCCCGGGTCCCATGCGTTCATTTGTATCATATAGTCTTTGAAACTAATTCTGCCATAAAGATTATTCCAACGAAGTAAATGGGTTAAAAAGAAGTCTGAAGAATCAAGATACTTAAATTCAAAGGAAATGGGAATATCAATAACCTTTGAAATGAATATCTACATGAATAAGTCCATAGCGTCTGTATAATCGTACACAATGCCGCGGCAGTTTTTAAATCTCTCAAATGTCTCTTTATTCAAACCTGAGTGAGCAATGAGTCTTGTCTTTGGTCCATATGGCTTTTGTGTCAATTTTATGAACGCCTAATCGTCATAGCTCCCGGCTCTAATGGAATGAATAAAATCAATATTATTGTCATAGTGGTTAAATAGGTCCTCCCAATCTTCTTCCATAAGGAAGTTTCTGTCATTTACGTAGGTAGTTCCCTTACCAGCTTTTGCTCCCGCGAAATCCTTTTCGCGCCAATCAATTAGGCTATTGGCTTTGATACTTTTGTAAAGGGTTTTATCCCTAACCTTATCAGAGAATAAATCGTAAGGTTCAAAAGATGGTGCAAACTCTGCGGTCTCCGGTGAGATACCTGCTGTACCATAAAAGCCAAATCCTAAGCATTTTCCTTTATCCTAATCGAGAATAAGTTTCTTCGGAATCACCAATCTCGGATTATCTTTAAAGTAGAAAATCTTATTGTATCTTCCTGTTTTTTCATAAGGTTTCATCATTATAACTTGATGACCCTCTGATTTAAGTTTTGCATAAGATTGCATCAGGGGCAAGCTGATGCTAAATGATGCCCCGTGATGTAAATCTATGTCATAAAGTCCAATCGTTGCCATTACTCGTCAACCTCCGCACGCTCTGTTGTAGACTTTGTGATGTATCCTTCTGCATCCATCTCCTCGATTTTCTCAAAGAGAGGAAGTGTTGTGCTCTTGTACTTCTTTGGTACGAAATCATCATCGCGGCGGATACCAGTGATAATTAGCTTATTACCTCTTGCAAAGAAGCTCTTTTCAACAATAGTCTTGCTACCATCAGGATTCTTTCTACTAATCTGTCTATCCCACTTTGCATACTGATTCTTCCAAACCTTTACGTTTACAACCTGCATTGTAGGAGTTAAGAGAACAACTGTACTCTTATTCTTATCCTTGTCAATTACTGTTCCGCAAATTCTTGAGATTTCAAACATTCTGATTACGCCGCCGTCCCTTGTCTGGAACTCAGATGCAATAACTGGCTCTGGGTCAAGGTCCTCAAAGTCAACAATACCATATGCCTGCTTTCTAAGATTTGCTAACTCATGATTGTGGCAATATGTACCAAGAGCATCCATATCCCACTTATCAATATCTCCTGTTGCGTACTTGTCGCGAACCTCTTCAAAGAGTTTCTCATTAAGAGCATCAAGGATTTCCTGCTGATTTGCCTTCATCCATGCTCTTACAGGATTCATTGCTTTATCATAAGTGTTATCCCAAGTTGACTGCTTAATAAGTGCGTGGTCTTCTACACCATCAATTACTGCGTCGATAAGAACATCAATATCATAATTTTCAGTGAAGAATCTCATTGCAACAGGATTGAGATAATAACAGTCGCCCTGCTTATATTTTCTAATGTACTTTGTGAAGTTATAAACTCTTCTTTCGAAGTCCAGCTCCTCAGGAATGAGTCCCTTCGCAATTAACATTGTCATATTCTGCAATGTAATTCTCTTTTTCTTATCTGCGATAAGATTAAGATATGAGTACATTGTGTTAGTTCTGTCACCATAAATATTGTCGAATGCGCCAGCCTTAATCAAGCTAACCATCTGAGTCTTATTAACCTTAACCTTGCTTGTGAAATCTTCAAGAGAAGTATAAGGACGATTTGCAATAATTTCATAAACAAGATTTGTACCGATTCTGTCAATACCCTTCAAACCATAAATAATAGCGTTCTGCTCAGAGTCAGGCTTGAAGATGAGGTCTGATTTATTGATGTCTGGCGGCAAAACATTGATACCAGCTTTCTTGGACTTACCAAGTGCTACACTGATTTTACCATAGTTAACGCTCTTGTTCTTTTTCTTTGCGAGAGTTGCATCAATCATTTCGTCGAGCTCCTCATCGGTAACCTCTTCGTCCGGATTGAATTCCTTCTCTGTATCAGTATCAACATCTTCTGCATCAAGGAGGTCTGCTCCACCTGCGTTTGTAATCAAGCAAGCGCAATTCCAATAAATGTCAGGATATGTTGTTGCAAGATAAAGTGTCTGAATACCAACGAATGAATATGCAAGAGCGTGAGGCTTTGCGAATGAGTAACCCATCTGAGGACCCATTGTTGTCTTCCAAACATATTCACCGAACTTTTTTGTAGGACAAGCATTTACGAACTTTTCGTGAAGAGCAGGAATCTGGTCCATCTTCTTCTTTGCAACTATCTTTCTTGTTGAGTTTGCTTCAGAAAGACTAAAGTGTGCAATATTCTCATCCATACAAATTTCCATCATATCTTCCTGTGATGAAGGAACTCCACAGTTAGGAAGATAATATGGTTCAAGAGTTTTAATCTGCTCTTCTGTTAATCCTGCGCCCTTTGCTTCCATATACCATGCTCTCATATCTTCCTTAAGGCGGCAATATCTGTCAAGAGGTCTCTCTTCGCCAGGCTCGCCCATAAGTCTCATAAGAGCATTTGCGTTAAGCATATCAGTTGGGTTCTGCGGCTTAACCTGCTTTGCAGTTGCAAGACCTACACCAGTACTGAACTGGAATACATCGAGAACTTCACCATTACTAAGTGCGTCCCAAATTCTCTGATTCTTAAGGTCAAGAACGTCAGGATGGAGATACTTATTATATACTTCTCTCAATGAGAGATTTGGCTCAATCAAGTTATCCTTCTGAAGAAGCTGTACTGCGATTGTGAGTTTATCACAAATTTCAGTTACGAGGAAGTCGTACTTAACGTCACCAAGTTCCTCTGCCTCATGAAGTGAATACTGAGTTGTCAAATCACCATTCGGGCTTCTCATAATTGCGCCAGTCTCAAACGGACTGTCATTATAAAGAATAACACCAGATGCGTGCTGACCTCTCTTATTTACAAGACCATCAATTGATTCAATAATCTCAAGAAGTCCCGGATACTTGTCAAGCTCATTTACCAACGCTGTGATGGGAGCTCTGCCTTTTTCCTCATTACCATAAACGGCATCGTGAATTGACCAAAGGAATCCGCGCTCTTGAGGAATAAGTGAACTAAGATACTGTGCTGTATCTGTATCAATTCCGTCTGTGAAAATTTCTGAACGATAACCACGGCAGGCTGCGGCGATTGCTGAACGAGTTCCTTCTGTACCATAGGTACAAACCTGAATTACATTAAGTTCTCCACGCTCTTTACGAAGTGCTTCAAAAACCTTTCCTCTCTTTGACGGAGTAAGGTCGATATCAATATCAGGGAGCTCCACACGCTCTTCATTAAGGAAACGCCAATACTTAAGTCCCCACTGAAGCGGGTCAAGCTGAGTTATTCCAAGAAGATAGTTTGAGAGAAAACAAACTGCTGAACCACGTCCAGGTCCAACAATCGAACCCTGCTCCCAGAACAAGTTAATCATATGCTGGAATGTATTGAAGTATTCATACAGACAGTTACCAAGTTTTTCACCAACGACTTTAATTACTCTTGCTTCAGTTTCAAGTGCATTGAGATAAGTTGCATTAACAAGGTTCTTTGCTTCAAGAGCATTGAAACACTCATTTACCCAATATCTCTCCTGCACATTATCACTTGTGAACAACTGGTAAAGAGTAGGATAAACAACTGTGATATCTACTGGGATGTGCTTATCATAATCTCTTACATCAACTCTTGGAATGATTGGCTTTCTGAAGATATCATATGTTCCAATCTTATCATAAATCTCCATTGAGTTTGCACAAAACTCTGCGAACTCTTCTTCTGTATGATTGATTTTGAGATTTTCAAATGCTTCCTCATTATCCATCATATGAGCGAAAGTATAGAAACCATCAACCTCACGCTCACCGTCTTTTGAGTTAAGATATGCCTTGTGAACTGAACGCTCTTTCTCTGTAAGATAATGTGCGTCCGAACCAATTACAACTTTTCTCTTGTAGTAAGCGGCGATGCTTTTAACTCTTTCATTGAAACGAATCTGGTCCTTTACATTTGCTGCGGCAATTTCAATATAAAAATCGTCACCAAACAAATCAATATTCCAAGTCATGAACTTATGAATTTCTGCTTTCCATCTGCGAATTTCATTCTCGTCATGAGCCTGTTCTGCCTTAACCAATTCTGCTACAAAATGAGGAAGCTCACCACCAAGACACGCAGTTGTTGCAATCAAAGTATTCGGATACTTTCTAACGATTGCTTCAAGTTCTGCCTTTTCAGTAGGAACACGCATCATACCACGAGAACTAAATCCATTATACCAAGCCGTTGAACTTAATTCTCTCAACGCCCTGTGTCCTTCTGTGTTCTTAGCGATGAGAATGTAGTGCCAATATCTTTCAATATTTGTACGGTCATCTACAAGATAAATCTCATTACCACAAGCACACTTGAAATCTTCTGGAATCTTACCAGCCTTTTTCAATTCCTTTTCGCACTTCAACCATTCAACGTGACCGGCAACTGTCTCATGGTCTGTCAATGCAATACCTGACATACCAAGTTCATATGCCTTAAGAATCATATCCTTGGGTCTGTTGATTGAGTCAATCAAACGGAAGTTTGAAAACATGCTATGAGAATGACCGTCAAATCTTTTGAGTGTCTTAATATCCATTATATACCTCCAATCAATATCGCCGAGCAATTATGCAGGGATATTCATTTTTAATATTTCTTTTATCTTTCTATATATATTATACCATAAAATAAAGAAAAAGTCAAGACTTTTAAGCCCTGACTTTTCTAACCTTACTGCTTTTTCTTCTTTTCGCGCTCTTTCTGAATTTCTTTGTTACGGCGAGCCATATCTTCCTTCATCTTATCGATTTTCTTCTTGTAGCTCTCCTTCTCGTCCATGTGGAACTTCATTGATATATCCCTCCAACTTATCTTTAATAGCTTGCATTATCTCATATTCTAAGATATTTACTTGTCTGCGAACGGATTCTTCGAAGCTTATTTCACCAGTTAAATGGCGACAGACTTCATCCATTACTCCTTGTCCCTTCACCATTGTTTAACGAGTGTGACGATAACCCATTCGTCGATAATTTCGCCCTTAGACTTTTTATCTTTTTTAACCATCTTGTATGATTTAAGTTCATACCCCTCGACTGCTTCATCAGCCTTTGCCTTTTCAATAAGAGCTTTTGCCTCTGCTTCATCATTAACCCTCCATTCTTCAGTTCTCTTACAAAGTTCTCCCATTTCTTATACCTCCACTACCTTATGTAATTTAAAGTTATAACAAACCAATTTGGTATTATTATTTTTGCACAAATTAAAATTCTGTGCGGTGCCGCGGCTCTGTCCATCCCAAAAACAAATACACATTCTGTTCTCAAATTGAGAGAGATAATCGTGCATACTTGCATTACGAATAAATCCCGCAGATTTTCCATATGTATCCCAGTCTGCTTTAAAAATCTTGATTGGGATATTATTTGCTTTTGCCCAGCGTTCAGCGAGGGTGTCCGCCCCACGGGCACCTCCGCTTACTATTTCAGCTATGTTATACTTTTCGTGGATAAAATTCATTATGTCGGAAAATTCGTCATAATCATAATAGTCACGACTTCCTGCCACAAGTAATTTCATTTTCATTTCACCCTTTATAATCCAAAGATACTGGACCTTTATAACCAATATCAATCCATTCTTGTTTTACAGGGTCGAAAAACCTAACATCAGTTATGTCTTTAATAATAAATCTTGTTTTATCGTCAACATCGAGGTGGGCTTCATATCGCCCACCTTTTCCAATTGTCATTTCAACTACATCTTTATCAGAAGTCATAAATACAGCTCTCCTTCAACTCGATTTCGTCAATGTAAATCTGAGGAACTGTTCTGCCGCCCCACGTATTTATATTTGCTCTTCCGGCGCAAGTGATGTTGAGAGTATCGCCAGGAGTCTCAGCTATCTTGTCAATAATATCTTGTGCCTTGAAAATCATATATGTCATACCGTTAAATACAAACTTAACAGTATCTTTCTTTGAGCCAATCATTTGAACCTGAGACTTTGGAATTGTGATGTTTTCAACGATAATAACAGGCTCATCATTCTGCTGACCCCACAACTTCTGCTGTGCGCCAATATCCATAACAAGCTGAGTAATTTCAGAATAATTACCTTGAATTACGAAATCAGCTTCATAGAATCCTTCATTGAAATCAACATTAGCAAGCTCTTTGTTTGCATAGTCATATAGCTTACTTACGTCACTTTCCTTAATACTAAAGCCGGCAGCATTAGCGTGACCTTCAACAAAGTCCATATAGTCGCTGCCCTTTAAGAATGACTTAAAGTCTTTTAACTCACTCTCTTCTCTACCACGAATTGAACCCTTCAAATAACCATCGGGGCTAATTCTACCAAGCATTGTTGGCTTCTTATACTTTGCGGCAATACCCATTGCAATCAATCCAGTAAGATTGTTTGAAACGGAAAGTTCATCAGCATTGAGGATAAGGATTTTATTTTCATCAAGACAGTTGTTTGAAATCTGAATGTCAAGCAACTCAATTGCCTTGTCTTTCTCTCGGTTCTGTCTTGAACGAGCATTTACACAATTACGAGTTACCTGCTCTGCGACAGTCTCCATTTCACCCTTTGCTCCGCGCTTAGTTGAAGGGATTACTTTATCTCCATCAATAAAACCTAAGAAGAGCTGTTCTTTTTCACTCTGCGAGCCAACTCTAATAAGAGCATTGATAAGCGGAGTTACATAGAAGGCAACCTTAATCTATGTGATATCACCGCTGGTGTAATAGCTGTCCTTCCAATCAGCTTCATAGATACCGAACATTGAATAGCACTGCTTTTTAACAATCGCGCGGAATAAAGTATTCTCAATATGTGAAAGTCCTGTATCACAGATATAACGATTCTCGGGCGTATTCATATTCATCATATCACTGATTTCTCCAAGAGCAACGAGGTCAAGAAAATCATCATAAATGAAGTCTCTGAACGCTTCCTCTTCCTTACTCTCAGGAGAATCATTCCACCAATAAGCATCGAAGAAATTGATAAACTTATATACTACGCCAACACCGCTCAATGCCTTATTCTCATAGTCATTTGAAAGCTGATTGTTAATAACAACCGCATTATCACTATAATGGTCGGCATCATGGTGGTCAAGTACGAGAATATCATAACCCATTGCTTTGAGTTCAGCGTGCTCAGGATAGTCGTTTGAAGAGCTATCGGGTAAAACGATTAAGTCACAAATCTTGTTGTTAACAAGTTCGTCCATAACAGAACGAAGACCATGTTCTTTACCGTCAGGAATATGATAAGAAATTGTAACATCAGGGAAAGTTCTCTTCAAATATTTGTTATAATAGTTAATGAACAATGCGGCGGAAGTGAAACCATCCACATCACAGTCAACATATACACGAATATGACTACCTTTCTTCAAGTGCTTTAGTAAAAGCTCTGCACCTTTCTCCATATGGTCAAGACCAAGCGGGTCAAGTAAATTCTCATAAGTTGGATTAAAGTACCAATCTGTATTCTCATCTTCTGTCAAAATCCCTCTGTCAATAAGCAAGCTTCGACTAAAATCTTGTGTGATGTCTCGGCTTGTTTTTCTAATATACTTCATTTTATAACCAGACTCCTTTTGATATTAATTTAGTTGCTACCTCTGGTCCGCAGTCAAAAGGAGACTGCTTCAGCTTTAGTAGATTACTATTATCATAAACAAAACCCATAGTGCAGTAGTTCTTATATTTTTCACATATTCCCTTTAACTTTGCAAAATATTTTTCTTTATCTGCCCAAGTCTCTCCTTCCTTATCAAACGCAATCAAAACTCTTTCTGCCCCACATTTAATAAGTAGGTCAAGTTGATATTTGTGAAAGCTACTACCACACGCGGCAACAACAATATTTCTATCTTGTCCAAACATTGTTGAATACTGTAAGCAGCTCTTTTCTGACTCTGCTACAATTGCCGTCTTATATTTACGAATGTTCTCACGAACAAAATTCAATCCATACAAATTAAACTGGAGAGGATGGTTATATAACTTACCCTCAATTGTTACTGGACGATATTTACCAAATGGTAAATCTTCATCATTCAATGCTCGTCCTCTTATTCCTACGAGATTTCCTTCCACATCATAGTGCGGAATGATAATCTTATTCTCTTGGATTGAATAGAGAATATTATATATTTTCATCGCTTCTTCGCTAATTCCATCTTCCAGCCACTCAACAGTAGGATAGAATGTAAACGCATTTAACAAACCCTTATTGAGAGCCGGCAAATTAACTTCAACGCTATGATTTTCTGTTTCATAAAGTGATTGGTATGGCTGATAGAAAGTTTCACGTTCCTTTGGACCAGCCTTTCCACCAATCTTCAAAACTATATCCTTGAAGAAATCATACTGAACATTCATCAATTCGTAGCGTTTCTTAAACATTTCAATAATGTTAAAAGTACAACTACAATCTGTGTAGCAATGGAAAGTATGTGTCTTTGGATAGTAGTATAATTTCATCTTTGATTCGGCGGCAGAATGATTATGACAGATAGTCGGAAAGATGATGGCGTTTCCAGTTTCTTCAAATCTGTCTGCGCCCAGTTTTGTCATTATTTCAATAATCTCTTCATTGGTTAAACTATTTACCAAATCTTTCAATTCACTCATTTAACCACTCCTTACACCTTAAGAAAATCATCAAAATCCATCTTTTCAAATCTTCGCTTATTATCTTCATCATCCTTAAATGCCTCAGCAGAATCTATAACTAAATCCTCTGGCTTAATGTCAGAAGTTGAATAGAATTCTGTATAAATCTCGTCAGATACAATTCCTTCATTATAAAGGTCACACAAATCAGAGAAGTCTCCAAACGCTGTCGAATCAAACTGAACAACTTGGAATTCCTTAATCGGCTTCATATCAACTGTTGTTACAAACAAATCTTCTCTGCGGCAACAGCCCAAATCATTTCTTGACCAGACTCTTACCATATTCCATCTACCACGACGATTCTTATAAATGTCTGTGACAAGATTTGGAACGAATGAGAATGAACCCAAAAATCCTGCGAGGTCTTGTAGCTCTGTCTTTGTTGGACGAGACATAATGCAAGCAAAGTCAGCAAGGTTTACAATAGCCTTTGAACCCTGAACATTTTTAAAGTCTCTAAATCCTCCCTTTTCATCATCATCGTTACTTACCTGTGTTGAAGTCATAATGAACGCATTAAGTTCTACTGCGAGATTCTTCAATGTTGTTGTGAACAATCTAAGACAAACATCTTCACGCAACTTCAAATCACGATACTCATTAAGCATTGCGGGGCTTGAGAAAATGTAGTCATAGAAGATATTCTCAACACCATATTGAATATTGTATCTTCTAAACAAATTCTTAACTGCTGATGCACTTGGGTCCGGAATATGAGCAAACAACATATTGTCCTCATACTTCTTCATGATATCAATTGCCTGCTGAATACGAGGCATCTCTTTCTCACCATAAGTACCATAGAGGAAGATTTCTTCATTATAGCCAGTGAGATATGCGAGAATCATTGTCTTGATTTCGTCTGGGTCTTGCTCTGTCATTACGTAGAGAACTTTTTCACAACTACCAGTTGAAACCCACTTATTTTTCTTTCTGTCAAATCTAATCGGATATGCAATATTACAAGCATCACCGACCATAGAACGAGTTTTACCAACACCAGAACCTGCTGAACGAAGATATAACTTACCCTTTCGTCCACCACGAGTTATTGTGTTAATAATATCACCTTGTAGCTTACAGCCAATCTCAGGCTTCATTTGAAGGTCAATAATCAACTGGTCGATACCATCAACAGCTTTTGACTCTTCTACTACACTTTTAAGAACGAACTTACTTTCATAACCATTGATTTCCATTTTCAACTTATTGAGAATATCTTCAATAGTCATTTGCTCAAATCGTTCGTTAATCTGAGCATAGTTCGGGTCGAGAATATCTTCGCAATATAAATCACTTACGTCTCTTCCCGACTTTTGCAAATCCTTTACAAAGTTTAATTTCTTAAACTTATTATAGTAATAATTAAAATTCGCAGGGTCGCCCGTCGCTTCACAATCCTGAAGATATGTGTTACCATTCTCTTTTTCCATCAGTTCGGCGGCAAGAGCGTTTTCCTTCAAATAACTAATAACATCAATGGAACGAATATTACTTGCTCCATCTCCATTATTATACAGATTGTTAATCGCAGAAAATATAAACTTATCAAGTGATGTAGGAAAATCGCTTAATTCAAATCTATATTTATCTACGTCATTCAAAAAATCTGGACGATTCATGAGTCCGCCAAGGACCTGGATAACTGTATGGCGGTCAATCTTTATCATTCAGTATCACCTACAATCTGGTCAAGGTCAATCATTTTCTTTTTCTTCTTGGCTCCAATGTAGTCACTTGGATTATACTTAATCTCAATTCTATCCTGTTCAAGCTGTTTCTCAATAGCTTCTTCAACCTCAATTCTCTTCTTTTCCTGAGTCTTGTAGTAAAGTGCTGCTTTGTCATAAACATAGGGAATGATACCAATTGTTTTATACTTCTCTTGAATAGGATTCTTTTCAACTTCATAGAACCACTTTAATGTCAAAAGCTGAGACTTATATCCCATACCTTGTCTATTGAATTTCATCATCTGTGTAACGTTCCATTCACTTACTGGTCGTCCATCAGTATCAGGACCGAACAAACGATGAATATAAAACCAAAGAGCGTCTCTGTCATCGTTTACCCTCTCCTTTAATTTAAGGTTCTCTTCACTCAAATGATTCTTAACGGTTGTCGGAGATATACCCAGCTCCTTTGCAACCTGAGCCATATTCTTACAGCTCTTATATTTTTCGTTAATTTGTGCAATAAGTTCTTCATCAACCTTAACTCTCTTTTTAGTTACAACCTCTACCGGCGCACCATTATAAATTGCTAAGTATTTATTAACTGACGCAGGACTTATGCCAAGTCTACGAGCAACTTCTGCTTTACTCTTTAATTCCTCGAACAAAACAGGAATCTGCTCGATAATAGCTTCGTCTATTTTCTTTCCCATTGGCTATCACCCTTTTCTTAATCTCTAATAATATTATACCACATTTTAATTCAAAAGTCAAGAATTAAAACAAGAAGGCGGCATATGCCGCCTTTCTCTTAGATATTATCGAGATAATCAGCGGCACCAGCTACGATACTTCTTTCAATGGTAATAAGTTGAACAGTAGCAAACAATTTTGCAAAGATAGGAGACTCATGAAGATTGAGTAACAACTTCAGACCGTTTCTATCCTTGAAGATTGCGCTGTCTGCCTGATGAATATCGCCATCGAAGAAAATCTTTGTATTCTTACCACAACGAGCAAGCAATAACTTAATATGTTCCTCGGTGAGGTTTTCTGCTTCACTTACGAGAACAATGGAGTCGTCAAAATTACGACCTCTAATATATGCCACTGGGACAATCTCAAGCTTCTCTTCTGAAATCCATCTGTTTATCTGGTCAATACCAACCAAGTCAACGAGAGGTCCAATTGAAGGAAGAATCTTTTCCATAAGGTCACCTGGCAGTGCGCCAAGCTCCATTGTATTCTGAGTGTAGGAGTTGTTTGGAACGTAAATAATTTTCTTGATATGTTCCTTCTCAAGCTGACCGATTGCATAGTTATGAGTAAGGAAAGTTTTACCTGTTCCAAAATGTCCGCCGGCATAGATAATTGGCGTGTCGCTTAATAGAGCATCTACCAAGCAAATCTGTTCAGGATTTCTTGGATAAATCTCACCGAGCCAGTTATTTTTAATTGCCTTGCCTCTGATTAAATGGAATTTTACACCGTCATACTTGAATACGCTTGTGTCACCGAGTGATGCATCTTCCTGTGGCGGCGGAACAATAAGGTATTCATTTACACTGAATTTGTAATCTTCAGTCTCATAGACACCTTCCTGCATGAGCTTACCAAGGATTTCATTATATTCCTCGAAAGATAGGTCATCAACATTCATATAAACAATGCCGCAATAATCATCTTTCCAGCTATAACCTTCTACATCAATTCCCGCGACTTCCGCCCTTACCTTGAGAGCAACATCATTAGTAACAAGAGTTGCATTTCTCTTCTGAGTAATAGCTAATAGTACAGAGTCCACATCTTTTGAGAAATCCTGTGTTAAATCCCATTCGATGTTAGCCATATTCTTGGCGATATAAACTGCCGCCTTGCGAGCCTTCTATGCTACTTCGGGACTCTTATGATACTTAAGACCGTCAATTTCCATAAGAACAGCCATTGGGATAACCCAGTATTCCTTTGGATTTGTGACAATCTGCGGATAGTCCAAGAGGACATTCGTATCCAAAATCTTAATACTTTCGTTCAATTTTCTCAACCTCGCTTATAAAAAAATGGGGAAGATTATTCGTCTTCCCCACTTACTTAAACTATCTCTTTAATTCTGTTCAAAACATTCTTAAGGTTTTCAACCTGCTCTGGCAGAATTTCAGAAAATTTTGTGGGTTTTCCAAATTCGTCTTCGAGTATCTTAGATGCTTCTCCAACCTTTTCGTTCTGAACAATCTTGCCCCAAAGTTCCTTAGCTTCGCCCATAAGGTCATCGAAAGTCTGAACAACATAAGGATTAACCTCATCAGTAGCAGTGCCACCAGTGTTCTCAACTTCCTTATCAATAGCATCATAAATAGCATTTACAATGTTATCATAGCTGAACTCAACGCGAGGAGCAATATACTTGAAACGAGACTTAGCGAAGAATCTATCGTCGCCTCTAAAGAAAATAAATCTCTTTCTGTCGCCGGATGCTTCGTCCTTAATCTCACGAATGTAACCGATGACGTCAACCATCTTATTAACAATATCGTAAGGTCTCTGCGGCAAAGCAGGGGCAATCTGCTGATACTCTTCTCCTTTCTCGTCCTTTAAAGTCTTTTCAGTTGAATGTGAAATGAAAATCAGACCGTAACCAGCAAAGGTTAAATCTCTGAATGTTGACTGGAATTCCTTCTTAGCCATGTCGTAACCCTGACCCCAAGGAATATCGCCAAGCTTTTCAACGCCTTCCTGACCGCAAATGTACTTAACGCACAAATCCCAAGCTGAGTCTGCGGTATCAATAGCGATACATTCAAACTTTTCCTTTAACTCGTTCTTACGAACAAGCTGACCTACCATGGTCTTCCAATCGTTCCAACCTTTAACAGGCTGAACGTAAACTTTATTAAGGGCATTAGTACCCATTTCAAAACCTGCAATCAGTACTTTTGGAAACTGTGCGGCAAGAGAAGTCTTACCAACACCAGGCAAGCCGTAAAACATTGCGTACTTACCTTTGAGGTTTCTACTAATTGTCTGAGGTTCAAGTGCCAATAAATCAATTGCCATTAGTCATTCCCTCCTTTCAATTTATACAGGTTAACACCTGGCTATTAGAAGCCAGGGTTAACGTCATCGAAAGAAGTAGTAGCCTTCTTCTGAGTCTTAGGCTTACCGCCCTTTTCCTTCTGCTCTTCGACTCTTGCTGCACGGTCTGCAAGACCAGCCTTAATGTCGTTAGCATCGTAAGCGTACTCTTCCTCAAGACCAGAAGGAGAACCACCGAGGATAATAAGTTCCTTACGAGTCATAGTCTTAGTTCTCTTAATAGGCTCACCGAAGCCCTGCTCTTCATACCAAACCTTTGTAGACTGGTTGAAGCTGATTGCACCGTTAAGGTTAACAGTATCGCCCTTTTCCCAGTTAGACTCGATGAAGTTAACTGCATTCTCGCTTGCTGCGATAAGGTCAATTACGTCAACTCTTGTTACGCCTGTCTGCTTGTTAGTCCAACCAACAACAGCGAGCTTAACCTTAAGTCTGCCAGTCTCTTCCTGATTTGCGTCAGTCTCTCTTGTCATATCCATAACAACGCCAGAGAGCTCAAACTTTGCACCAGGCTCAAACTCTGTGTTTCCACGAGGAGTATTGATAAAGTTAGTGTCAATCTCGAAAGAGGTTCTTACCTGACCGCTTGAAGGGTCAACCCAAATGTTCTCCTTGATGTTACCCTTGTTAATGATAATCTTAGAAGCCTTATCCTTCTCGTCATCCGGAAGTGATGCAAGAGAAACAAGGTCCTTAAGCTTGAGGATACCAGTATAAATCTTGCTTACTTCCTGTGTGCCGCTCTTGTACTCCATAGAGAACATCTTTACAGGAATCTCGTTCTCGACCATCTTTCCGCCGATTTCCTGGTCCACCTTAACTGTCAACTTAGCTGATGCATAGTTCTTGCCATCGGCAGTCTGCTTAGCCTCAACTTCAATCTGACTAAGAATTCCAGAAATCTCAACAACATTTGTACTCTGCGCTTCTTTAATATTCAACATATATAAATTCCTCCAAATAAATCTTTTAATAAAAGTGAATTAGGAAATCGGCGGAGTTCATGACTCCGCCAATCTCTTTTCGCCGAACTACTTGTAAAGCGTTAATTACTCAGCCTGTGCTGCTGCAGCAACTGCATCAGGGTCATACTGTGCGCCCTTCTCAGTGAGCCAGAAAACGGAAACTTCCTTCTCCTTGCCGTCAACAGTACGAGTCTCCTTCTCACGAACTGCAAGCTCCTTGTTTACAAGACCAGTAACAGAGCCAACAACAGCGGCAGTGTTCTCGAAACCGAGAGCGTCAGCAACTTCCTTATGAGTAAACTTAACGCCTACGCCATTTCCCTTGAGGTAATCAAATACCTTTCTTGAATTTGCAGTCATTGTACCAGTAGTCTTCTTTGCCATTTTAACATCACTCCTTAAAGTAAATTAATTTTATATAAAAAATAGCTTAGGCTCGCTATTTTTTTACTATAATTATTATAACACGATTTTGGTTAATTGTCAAGATTTTGTATCGTATCTCTGAATTAACTTCCTCATGTCTTCTGCAGCCTGAGACTCGTTTACGTTAGAGCTTAATTTTTCAGCGAGGTCAATTAAAAGGACTCTTGCTTTCTTAATTGATTCCATTTGCTGTTCAGCTCTTACTCTACAAAAGTCAACGCAAATTCCGATACGTGCGATATCAACCGCAGATAGCTCTTCATCCTTTTTGACTTTCATAAGAACATCTTCATAATTGTCCGCGTCAGCTTTAAGACCTTTAGCAAAGGCAAGTGCTTTCTTGTCCTTAAACATATCTTCACATAATGCGTTGTCTACTGTGACGGGGGCAAGATAATTATAATGTGTATCGAGTACAGCCTAAAGAGCTGCAATTATCGGTTCTTTGTTTTGAGAAACAAGTTCTCTTTTCTCTTCAAGAGTCATTGGCATCTCCTCCTCAACTCTCTATATAAAGTATATCACATTTTTGAAGAAAAGTCAAGGATTAGGCTTTCGCCAAATCCACAACTTTTGCTCCTTCAGGAATTTTCATTCCAGTGACACCAGTTGCATCTCTCGAAGCAACTTTAAGCTCATCAGACTTAATCTTAATCAATCCGCGAGTTGATATAACAATTATATCACAATCTTGAGATAAAGTCAAGAATTTAACTACTCGGTCGTCCTTACGAACTCCTGAGATTTTCTTGCCCTTTGTTCCACGAGTACACTCAGGGAACTCCTCAATATCCGCCTTTTTGACAAGACCATTAGCCGTAGCTGTTACAAGATATTTACCAGTGGTAATCTTTGAGTCGATTACATAGTCACCATCATTGAGCTTAATACCACAAACACCTGCAGCGGCTCTACCGATAGCATTTATCTTTTCTGTATCTATTATAACAAAATTGCCGTTAAAAGTCAAGATTCCGATTGGCTCTTTGTTAATAAAATGTACAGCGATGACTTCGTCGCCATCCTTTAGATTGATAGCCTTAAGAGACTTACCCTTTTTCATTTCATACTCTGATGATGCAGTCTTTTTAACCATACCATTCTTAGTGACAAATACGAAATAATCAGTGGTCTCGCGGCGAGACAATGTAGTAATTGTAGTGATTCTTTCGCCAGGCTCGAACTCAAACATCTGTGCAGTATTTATCTTTGCATCTACAGGTAAATCTGCAATGGCGCTTCTATAAACTTTTCCCTTGTTTGAGAAAAGAAGAAGATAACCCAAGTTGTCGTCAGCGATAGTTTTAGTAATAACTTCATTATCGCCAATCTTTACCTTTGAACCCTTACCGCCACGATGTGTAGTTGTAAGTGTAGAAGAAGTCTGAGTATAGATGTTTCCAAGGTTAGTGAAGTGGAGTAAAAGCTCCTTCTTCTCAATAACTTCAACATCTTCGTCCTCGCCCTTATAGTCAAGGTTCATTAACTTAGTTCTTCTTTCATCACCAAACTTATCGGCAACGGCTCTTAAATCATCTTCAATTTCCTTGAAAAGAACATTGTTGTCGCTAAGAGCAAGAACAGAATGTTCCCTATCCTTTGTAAGCTGTTCCTTTTCATCATTAAATGACTGAATTTCAAGTGTAGCCAAACGACCAAGCTTGATATCAACGACAGCCTTAGCCTGAGCTTCTGTATAATTGAAACGAGCAATTAACTTAGCTCTTGCATCTGCGGTATTCTGAGCACTACGAATGAGCGCAACTACTTCGTCAACGTTAGCAAGTGCGAGAACGATAGCTTCAACGATAGGAAGTCTTTCATCAATCTTTCTGATATTGTACTCGTGAATTTTTCTTCTGACAAGAATCTCATGGTCAAGATGTGCCTGAAGAGCATCCTTCCAACCAAATACTCTTGGACGAGTACCATTATCAAGCATAGTAAGATTGATAGGGAAGTAGTTCTGAATTGCAGTATACTTGTAAAGGTTACGGATAACATTATTGATAATTGCGCCCTTTTCAAGCCAAATAGAGATATCAACAATTTCTTCTGAAGAGTCTGTGAATCTCTTAATACCGGCGCATGCTGTTGCAGGGATAGGCTTCTTATCCTTCGGGTCTGGATTAAACATCTTACCCAACTGCTTGAAGATACGATTAGTCGCTACGCCATATGGCACGGCAGTTACCTTGAGTGCATTTTCCTTGTCATCGTACTCAATATCTCCACGAATAATGGCAGACTTACCCTGTCCAACTCTTAATGACTCCTTAACTTCATCTGCGTTAAGAATTGTACCACCAGTAGCAAAGTCAGGAGCACAATAAATTTCATCAAAATCAATATCAGGATTCCAAAGCAACTTAATAAGTGCTTCATTAACTTCACGAATATTGAACTGAGGAATACTACTTGCCATACCGACAGCGATACCAGTTGTACCATTTACAATATTATAATAGCCCAAAGAAGGGAGAACTGAAGGGAACTGCTCTGTGTTATCAAAGTTGTCAAACCACATGCCGATACATTCTTTGTCAATGCCTTCGACCATCTTTGTTCCCATCTCGCCCAATCTCATTTCAGTATAACGGGGTGCGGCGAAATCGTCTAAGTGGGCATAAGTACCCATATTACCGATTGTATCTTCAATCGGATATCTCATACTGATATCGCTACCCATACGGCACAGAGTCTGTGCCATAGGGGCGTCACCATGAACATAGAAATGTTGCATGGCAGATGTAATACTGACGTGAGTTTTTCTATGTGGCTTTTTATAGGTAATTTTATCAAGCACCTGTGAATACATAGCCATACGCTGTGCAGGCTTTAAACAGTCTCGTACATCGAAGATAGCACGATGCTGAATAGCCATTGCGGCATATGTAGAAAAGCTTGATTCAATTCTTTTCTTAAAATCCATTTTCTTCACTCCTTTATTACAATATAATTATAACATACTTTTCGATTAAAGTCAAATGTTACATTTCACCGTACTTACTGAAGTCAATATTCTCGAAAATGAATTCCTTCTTAGGCTTAACATCAGCACCCATGAGTGCTTCAAGTGCCTCCATAGCTTCAGGTGTGTACTCAAAGATTTCGTGTGCTTCAGGGCAGTTGAAGATAGCTTCTTGAAGTTCCTTCTTTTCAAGCAAACCAAGACCCTTTACACGTCTTACGTTGCCCGGAAGCTTTCTTCCTCTCTCATTATAATCCTCGTCTGTGTAGAAGTATGTCTGTTTACCCTTGTTCTCAACAATGAAGAGAGGAGCATGATACCAACCAACTCTTCCCTGTTTTACATACTCAGGACAAATTCTCCAAATATCTACAAGACCAAGCAAGAAGATATGTGCACCATCGACATCAGGGTCAACGAAGAAATCAATGTATCCATATCTTAACTTCTTAGGGTTAAGTGGCTTACCATAGTCAAAGCCTACTGCGGCTTGCAACTGCTTAATTTCATCGTTGTCAAGGAACTTTTCTTCGGAGCAGCTCAATGCGTTAATCATCTTACCTTTTGCTTCAAAGATACCATGAAGGTCCTTATCTCTGCCCTTCTTAGCAGAACCACTTGCAGATTTACCCTCACAGATAAGAAGACGAGAATTCTCACCGAGAACTCTTGCATCGCTTACCTTATCGAGAATCATACCCTTCTTGGTTCTCATTTCATTAACTTCCTTTGCGGCATTAAGAATCTTCTCTCTTACAGCGTCAGCAGCCTGTTCAGCTTTCTGATACTTTTCAAGAGATTCAATCAATGCGGCATATTCGGGAAGATTTGCGAACTCACTAAGACCCTTGTCAAATGCTTCTGAAGCAAGTGTTGCAAGGTTAGGGTTGTTAATCTTACTCTTTGTCTGGTTTGCGAATGAAGGATTTGCAACCTTACAGTTAATTGCAAACACAAGTCCCTTACGGATAAGTTCAGGGTCAAAGCTCTTACCACTTAAGCTCTTAATCTTTGTGGTAATCTTTCTCTTCGCGCCAGTTACAGGAGAGCCGCCAAATGGACAATAAAGACCATTAACGAAAACATATTCCTGTGTTGCATCACCAGTCCACATGAATGCAATTTCCAGCTCATCGTAGTCATCCTTTGCAGATGCAATGATTGGGGCATTCATAAGAGGCTTTTGAACCTTATCCTTAATAAAGTCAGCAATACCATTTTCAGAATAAAATTCTGTCTTCTTACCGTGTGTTGTCTCAACGACAAACTTAATGCCCTTATTAAGATATGCGATGTTTTTAATTTCCTCGCAAATTCTTTCATAAGAGAAGCCTTCTGTCATATTTCTGAATACTTCTTTGTCAGGCTTGAACATGATATAAGTACCTGTCTGTCCGCCAGTTGGAAGTTCTTTTTCAGTCTTCTCAACATAATTCGTAAGATTACCCTTACAAAATTCTGCAATAGCAGTCTTACCATCTCTGATACTTCTTACTTCGAAGACCTCAGAGCTCATACAAACAGCAGTACCACCAATACCATTAAGACCAGAACTATTCTTATAAGCGTTCTTATCGAACTTACCACCAGTGTGACTTTCTGTATAAATAGCGACAAGATAGTTTCTGCCGTCCTTAATACCGAAAGGAACACCACGACCAAAGTCTCTTACTTCAACGGTAGAAGTCTCTTCGTCAAGACGAATGTCAATCTCCTTACCATATCCGGCAATGGCTTCGTCGGTGGAGTTATTGATGATTTCTTTAAGTGCCTGATAAATTCCGTCGGTATCATCTGAACCGAGATACATCTGGATACGTGTACGAATTGCTTCGCGTGTTTCCAAATGCTGAATGTTATCTACACTGTAATTATCAGCCATTCTATCCACTCCTTTTCATTTTTCTATACTTTATTATAACACAAAATAAAAGAAAAGTCAAGATGTTACTCTTGACTTTCTTCCTCACTTTTTATTTCATCGTATGGGCTTGGCTTTCTTTTTCTTGGGGTTGGATTATAATATTCATTACACATCGTAACTCCACGTTGGTTTGGTGTTCCTTCACAAAGCCAGCAATCCCCGCATCCGGGTGCTCCGCCATTGTAATAAGCAATGGCACAAGTTTTACATATACAAGAATCACATTTGTTCATTGGCGTCATCTCCATTAAAATCCCATACGGATAAGTGACTAATTTTTTAAATAGTCAATAACAGACTGAACTGCACAAGCGCCATCCGCGGCGGCAGTGACACTCTGTCTGACTCTTTTTGTTCTAACGTCTCCGGCGGCGAAGAAGCCTGGAGAGTTAGTAATTCCCATTTCATCGGCAGGTATATAACCATTTTCTGTAAGACTTAAGAAATGAATAGGTGTAGTATTTGGAATCATTCCAATTGCAACGAAAATTCCATCGGCGAAAATAGGACCTCTTACGCCTTCACAAAGAATCCAATATGGTTCATTTTGACCAGAATTTTTGCCACAAATTCTTATAACTGGACAGTGAAAATCAATACGTACATTTCTAATTTTCTTAACTCTCTCAGCAGTAGATGGAGCCGCAGTAATGTTATCATCACACATTAGAATTTTTACCTCTTTACAAATTTGAGATAAATATTCTGCTTGCGTAAAAGCTACATCTCCACCACCAATGACGGCAACAGTTCTATCTTTATAAAGAGGTCCATCACAAAGTGCACAATGATGAATAACGACCCCTTGCTCAATTTCACAGCTAAGCTCCCTATGCTTTGCACCAAGAGCGTAGATAATTGTTTTAGTTTCGTATTTTGTTCCATCTTCACATATTACAGAATATGTGTTGTCAGGATATTTGTAGATATCTACAATTGTATGCTCCTCAATTTCGATATCATTTGCATCAAGCTGGTCATGAAGTGACATTGCCAAATCAAAACCTCTCTGGCTTTTTGTACAAGGATAATTCTCAACAAGAATTGCATCACCAATCTAACCGAAGTCATAGCTATCCTTGCCTATAATCTTAAAGTCAAGATTTGCTCTTTTTGCATAGAGGGCGGCGGTCATACCTGCCATTCCATTTCCAAGTATAATTAAATCATTCATAAGTTTCCTCTCCTTTTAAACTCAAATCCAGCTCTTTTAAGTGCGTCCATATTATGGATGCTTCTTAAAGGAACGGCAAACTGATTTTCGCTTGCAAGTTCCACCCCAAGATTTGCACTGAAACGGCTTGGTCTATCAGGAATAAAACGTCCAAATTTCACAATTATCTTTGCTTCAGTTGTTTCCTTTTGAAGTCTTAGAAGTAAATCTTCAATCTCATGAGGATAATATCCTGTATAGATAACTATATCAGGCATTTTCTTAATATCAAAACAAGTCCGATATAAAGACTCAAAGACCTTGATAAGTTCAATCATATCATTAAAGTCATCAAATGGTTCAAGTCCTCCAAAAACAACTGCTTCAGTTATTGGATTTTCATAAAACCTTGTCGCTATTTCCACTATATTCATATCAATTGTCGGCGCGAGTGCAAGTTCAGAGTTCTGACAAACATTACATCCGCATTCTTTATCACACTTGAAAGTACAATGAGGCATACCTATAAACATTGAAGGCTTAATATAATTAACAAAGTCTTCATCAATTAGGTTCTTTATTTCCATCATTATCCTCCTTTTTAAACTCTGCAAAAGTTCCAAGATGACTTGTATCATACTGTCCAAGAACATCGTCATAAATCTCTTCCAGTATATCAAAAAGAGTTTCCTTTTTATTTTTCCAAGCCTATCCTTCCTAACTCGTTACAGCTTTAATACAATAGAAAGCCTCTTTATATACATGTTCAATATCAATTTCCATAACCGTTCTCCTTTGTCAATTCTTCAATTGCCTTTTTGAGTTCTTCCTCGAATTTCTTTTTCTCTTCATCAGTCATGGGCTTTACATTATCTAAATTAAAATCGTAGGGACCGATATCATCTACCGGTCTCCCTACGAACTTAATTTTACAAAAATCGTGTAATGTTTTCTTTATCCTCTCAAGCTCCGTCGGTGTTAGTAGTACCATATTGAATCTTCTCCCACTTTCTCATCTTATACTCAGCCTTTCTTTCCTTAGTCCAAGTTTTAATTGGAGTCAAGAAACCAACAACTCTTGTGTATTCAGTTGCAATAGGTTTTCCGCAAATAGGACAAGTTGTTCCATAGAAAGCATGGTTATCTTCACATGCCTGAATCTTTGTATTAAAAGCAAAATATGTTACGCCCTGGTCAGCAATATACTCAACCATTTTCTTTGCAGTCTCAAAGTTCTTGAAAGGCACATCGATATTTGCATGGAGAATAGAACCACCATTGCAGAATCCATCAAACATAGCCTGAACACGAACTCTCTCCTGTAATGTTGCCTTAATACCAAGTGGCATGAACTGATTACCGTAAAGCGGCAAATCATAAATGTTAGCATCAGGATAGAAGAATCTGTCTTTCTTCATAAGTTTTGCGGCTGCGTTTTCGCCAGGAATCTGCTCTGTGTTAATCTTATAATCGTAGCCGCCTTCTTCAAGGAACTTATCAGCAACTTCTCTCATAGTATCGAAAATTTGCTTACCAAAGTCTGCGGCTTCCTGTGTATAATAAGTATTACCAAGTTTATCCTGATATGTGCAACCGAACTTCTTCATTGTCTCATAAATGCCAATAAAGCCGATTGTATTGTAGAGATGTTCAAAGTCAATAAGACCGTATGAGAAGTTTGGAAGCAATCCCTTCTCTACATTTCTCTTAATAATATGACGAACGACATGAAGTGAACGAACGATACAAAGAATTCTTGCTCTCAATTCCTCAAGATACTCTTCCTTTGTATTTGTATCAAGTGCAAGTCTTGCAAGGTTAATTGTATTGACCTTAACAGAACCAACCTTCAAAGCAGTACCACCGATAGAGTTAAAGTAACCAAGGTCACGTATGTCACTCTTAAGGCGGCAACAGTTAGAAAGGCTTGAAACATTATCGTCAATGAAGAGGTTTGAATCACTCCACTTCATATTATGTCCAATAGCCCACTCTGCAAATTCAGGGTCAAGGAATTCTCCATTCTTTCTTACAAGTGAAATTGTAGAAACAGGGAAAGTGAACATATTCTCTGAACGGATGTCACTCATAGCTTTCATATAAAGCTTTTGGAAATCCATGATACCATCAATGTGGTCAACCATAAGTTCGCCATTTGGAAATTCTGAGCCACCGAATAGAGCCATCAAATATTCTCTGTCAAATACAGATGTATTTGTAAAAGCAGACTGTTGTCCATCTCTTACACATGGCTGATTAACGGCGTAAATGAATCTCTGAATGTTCTGATAAGCATATTCATCCCATTCAGTAATGCCGAAGTAAGCTTTCTTCTGGTCTTCTTTCCAGAAGTAATACATATAAGGAATAAGGTTTGGAAGACCTACTGCGCCTGAAGTTCTGTTACTTGCGAAGTTAATAAACTCCTTTACGAAGTCAACAAAAGTTGTCAAGTGCTTTGGCGGCTTAGCATTAAAGGTGTCACCAAGGAAATAAAGTCCCTTCTCAGCCAAATCCTTCAAATCGTATGCAAAACAATAAGACTTAAAAGTTGCCGTATCTCCGTCGTGCATGTAGATTTCTCCCATCCAATCGCGGCGAAGCCATTCATTAGCAGCCTTAAAGCCATACTCTTTCTACATTTCATAATAAATCTTTTGGAAAGCCATAACCTTTCTATGAGGCTTAGGCATTTCTGAAAGAAGTGTTACAATATCCTTTCTTCTTACGTTACTGTTTGAATCAATAGAGCTGTCTGCAACAACAGGTTCGTCAACAAAGTTGTCAATAAATTCTCCATAAGAAAGCTGGTCATCACCAAAACCATTCAAATAAGCAAGGTCAGTACCATACTCATTCTGGAGTTTATTCCACTATGTCTTAAAATTCTTATTTTTTCTTCCGATATTACTTACCATTCTGCTCACCTACCTTCTTTATCCAGTCAATTGCTCTGTTAAAATCATAGGTTACTGTTCCCCATGCTTCGTCAACTTGTAGAAGTGGCGGTGAGTCATTCTGAGTTGCTTCGAGAACTCCTTTAATTTCATCCTCATTTGTAATAACATCGTACTGTGCATTTAAAGCATCGAGCTTTTTTCCGAGAATATTACACTTTGGACAACCAGTAGAATAAAGTCTTATATTAGCCATATCCTTCACTCCTTTTTATTTATTCTATTATAATTATACCACCTTCTTTTATAAAAGTCAAGATGTGGTAATTATAAAGTAAAAAAATAATGGTAAGACTCTAAGAATTTTGCGTCATTCGAGTCAAACCATTTATTTTTATCATTTTTACATTTCGGGAAGGAAATTATATCCTTCATTTTCGGGAGCAGGGAATAACTCAATTGCAATGCCGTGGCAAGCGTCTTCTGTCTTACCTCTTACCGCAAGCTTGTCACAAACTTCATTCCACTTATCGCCAGCATGACCACGCACTTTTACAAACTCAACAGAGCAAAAGCGTCTTTTAATACCTTCGAGGATTGTATCAATTTCCTTGATAATTTCAACATTCTCAATAGGCTCGTGCTTCTTACCTCTTGTCCAACCATTTGCCTTCCAACCATTTATCCAAGAGGTGAAAATGTTGACACAGTATGCAGAGTCAGAATAAACTTCAACTGTTTTACCAGTCTCTCCAAAAGTGAGAAATCTACGGAGACCATTGCGAATTGCAGTTAACTCCATCGCATTGTTTGTAGTCATATTCTCTCCGCCGTATGCAGACATAAATTCATTGTCATTCCCATCAAGAATAACATATCCCCAGCCGCCAGCTTCACGGACATACTCACCGTTAATTTTTCTCATTGTTGCGGCGCCGTCAGTATAAATTTTGAAATCACTCATTTTTCGTAATCTCCCTTAATTCAAAATGTTTACAACTATCATCAGGTTTAAAGCATGGAATTCCACTTGTAATCATTCCAAGCCATGAAGTACCATCAGGATAACAATGAAGATTAACCCAACCAACAGCCACTTCATCGCGGTCATAAAAATTAAGTAAATCATTATTATCAGTATAGTCAATTTTATCATTTGCAAGCGAGGCGGCGCAGCCAACATAATCTTTATTTTCAGCTTTCCTTGACCACACGCAATTCTTACATTTTACAATATTGTACATTGTTCTTCGCTCCTTTCAATTTATTACATTTATATTATAAAACAATTTTTAAAAAAAGTCAAGAAAAGAGGGTAGCTGAGCTACCCTCAAAAATCAATATTTAATTTGCCATGCCATCATTTCTTCATATAATTCATGTACAAATGAATTGCCTCCAATTGAAGTATAAGCTTCATATAAAGAACACAAGTCATTTTTAGTATTCATATCCAACATTTTTTCATCACAATGCTTATAATAAATCTCCGTTATAGAGTGTCTTAACGCAGATTTATTAATTTCTCGTGTCTCATGTCTATAATCCTCAATTCGAGTATCCATGTTGTCAATCTTTTGACTGAGTCCTTCTACAGCTTCTTTAATTTCTTTTCCGAAATCAGTAAAAGCTTCGATAGCTGCGTCATTCTTCTCTTTTTCCCTCTGAAAGGTATCTTTCATTTCTAAATCTGTCTGGTCAGGTTCTTTCTTAGCCTTGATTATGTTAACGATTATCTCGCCAACCTTTCCGATAACTAATACCAATGCACCAGCGATAGCCCCAATAATTACTTCGTTCACCATTTTCACCCCCGATTTAATAAATCATTGTGATATTTATTTACCACTCTATACGCCGGGTTGGTAAATAAAGACTCAAAAGTGAGATTATCGTAATCCCAATAAGGTACTCTTATCAGAGGTATCTTTTTCCTTAAGCAGTAAGCATTTTTACGTCTGTCCCACTCTTGAGTCTGTTTAAATTCCATAATTGTTTTTTGAAAGTGGGGAACTCTGTGGAAATGTTGTTCCCCATCAAATTCTATCAAACATACAAGTTGTCTTCCTTTAAATACCGCAAAATCAAACCTAAGTAAATTTCCTTTCAAACTTTTTAAATCTGGAAAGCTCACTTCTCTCTAAAATGAAATGAAACGTGAGCGCAAGAGCTTCTCAATCTTTTCTTCGCCTTTCGACATTAAAGGTCTCCGAATCTCTTACAAGGTTTCTTAGGCTTTGGTGGATGCGGTGGGAAATAAGGAGAATAAGGAACTTCTCCATTTTCAATATGGAATGTGGCGATATGGTAGAACTTACAACCGTCATCATCAATTGGAATGCCATATGGGAATCGCTTTGCAAATTCTCTCATTGATTCTTCGAAGCTCTTCTTATTCCATTCATACATATCACAATTTAATGCGGCGGAGAAGTGGGTTGTATTGATGACATCTTTACGAGGTGGTGGAGGTGGCATTGGTGAGTTTACAATAATCTCTCTCCACTCTACAAGACCAAGTTGAATGTCTTCAAGTGATTTCTGTGAAAGCTCGTACTTAACTCCATAGAAAGCTTCTTCACATGATTTGAGTTCGTACAATTCTGTTTCCTTACTGTACTTTAATTTAATAAGGATATAATGGTTGAATTCAAGATAAACAACATTAACATAATTGATACCATTAAATTTGGCAAGGAACAAGCGTCCTTTTGCATCTGTATTATCGAATTCAACTTCCTTTGGAAAATACTTATCAGCGTTTGCTAACGGGAAACCGATGAACTCAGGAATAACGATATACTTATCAGTTAATTCATAATCAGCCTGCGGCGCACCAAGACTATTCTATACCAAAGTTACAGTCTTAAGATAGTCCTTCTTAAAACCACACATTTCAAAGTGACGACAAGTAAAACAGCGAGGCTGTACCTGTGTATGCTTTGGTGGTAATCTATGAGGGATTGGCGCGAGTACTGGCGGCTTTACACCTGGGAACTTTGGCACTTTCATTTCAACAGGTTCCTATGTTCCTGGCGGATTTGGAGCCGGACCAAATGCAGGTTTGATTACCGGGTCTGGCTTGAAAGGCGGCACACTGTCTGGAGTCTTACATGGCGCTTCAAGTTCAAACGGATATTGTGGTGGACATGGATATGGATAACCACATTTTTCAAAACCGTCGTGCATTTTCTTCACCTCACTGTAAAAAAATGAGGTAGGGAATACCTACCTCTACTAATATAATGTAGTTTTTACAGCTTAATAGTCCAATCTTTTACTTAGTGAGCTGACTGAACTCACAATCCTCGGCTTTCTTATCATCACGCCATTTTTCAATTTTGCCGTGACGGAGCGTATAATCATTGTCGATGTGCTCAATTTCCATTGCAGTAAGCTCTGCAACCTTGCCCTTCCACTTATCAGGATTTGAAACGATATCACGCTTGAGTTCATCAGTGATACCACTAATCCATGCGATATGACGAGGAGTGCCATTATCCATTACAGAGAATGATACTGCGCTTGCCCAACCATTGTAATAAGGTTTTGTAACAGGCTCAACAGGGACTCCGTTTGCATAGTCATTAAACTTACAAGTGTTGAACTTCTCACCTGTCTTTGCGTTTTCCCAGTAAGACCAAGTTTCAATTTCCTTACCAGTGTAAAGACGAGTTGCTGTCTTATAATCACCGTCAATAAAAGCGTCAATTGTATCTTCGAGCTCTTTCTTCATCTTAAGAGTCATCCAAGCTGTACGCTTACCGCACATATACTTGCAATCCTCACGAGTGATAACAATACCCTCTCCGCCGGCAGCAATAATTTCACCGTACATATTCCAGAGGTCTTCACCCATTACATACTGTGCACGCTCAACATTTGCGAGGTCCTTAAGAATTTCAAGATTGATATACTTAATTCTCTCGTCAAAACGAATATCGATAAGAGACTTACCGCCCCATGCGACCACATCGAAAATATAAAAATGAAGATAACCATTCTTCTCCTGTCTCTCAAGGCACTTATCCTTAAGACAGTTCAATACTGATGTAATCTTGCGGCTACCCTCATTGTCAGGAAAATAAATCTCACCAACAAGAGCAGTACCATTCGGAATACCTTTAAGCTGGTCACAGATATGAGGAATCCATTCTGCCTTATCCTGATAGCCACCATTAACAGACTCTGTGCGGCTTCTCATATGGAAGTTGCCATCCATGTCCTTAATAATCATATTCCAAGCGCCGTCCATCTTACGGGCGCCAAGATAACGATTGGACATTACAAGCTCTTTTGCCTTTGCTTTCTTATCGCCTTTGAATGCGGCTGTGAAAGCGTAATACTTCTGAGGAGTCATATTCCAGAAGTCAAAACCGTCAATTATAATTTCCATGCGCATTTCTCCTTTTCATTTTCTATTATTATTATAAAACAATTTTTTCAAAAAGTCAAGTCCAACAAGCCTGCTTTCTTGCTTCACTTATGGATTCTTCGTCATCAATCCACTCAAATCCAACTTTTTCAAGTTCAATTGTTGTATCAGGTCTATGTCCAAGAAAATCTGCTTCATAGATATATTCATTTGACTGTTCTCCGACTTTAACAGTTTTATTGTTAATTTCAAAAACAACCCAATATTCTTTTCCACTTCTCTCGTGTATCTGTTTAAAACCAATATATGGACCATTATAACCGACATCTTTATTAACTGATGATGTAAAAGTTACAGACCAACCGCGTCCTCTACCTTTACCAACTGAATACTCAAGAACTTTAATATCTCCCATTATTCATCTTCCTCCACAAAAGTTTCTTCAAAAATAGTAGCTTCCTGCATTAACTCGTCAAGCCCTCTATTATTATCAATTACAACATCATACTGATAATTCATAACATTATCATCTGCATGGTTGCCAAGTAATTCAAACTCTCCACGCTGAACAAGAATTGTAAGTGCGCCATAATCATTGACGAATCTTGCAATCTCTTCAGGCTCGCGGCAATCAATGAATAAGAGGTCAACATCATAATCTTGGTAAATTTTAATGGCTTCTTTTACCTTCTGATATGGAACATCTTTCCATCGAGTTAAGGCATCTTTAAGGTCTGAAAGAAATCGTCTATCTTCTGGAGTCTTACCTCCGTCCCATCCGACGAGTTTTGCAACTTCCTTTACATATGTAATAGTAGAAATTACCTTAACTTTCTTATCTCGTGCTGTGGCAATCTTCTATACCATTGTTTCAAATGTAGTTTTACCTGACGCGCCGCGCCCATTAACAATCGCTATCTTCATTTTCTTCCTCCTCATCCGGCGGCAATGTGTCGATATCAAAGTAGTGAATTTCATCAACCAATCCTCTACAAGCCGCAATGTGTCTGTATTCTTTTTCTGTTACTGTATTTAACTCATTTGGAATATTGCGAGTTTCAATATAAGGAGCAAGATTACATCTTATAAAATTGTATTGTTCTTCATTTTCTACAATATATAAATGTATATTTCCTTCATCTGAAGATTTTCTTATTAAATCGAAAACAGGGAAGTCAGCTTCAGTGCCAGTTAATTTGAAGAATACAACTGGAATATTGTTGTCGATTTCGTTGGACCAATCACTATAAAGGTAATTATCATTTCTGCCTTCGAGGAAAATACTCCATAATGCACTTTTGACATCAAGATAGAATGTTTGCGCAACTGAAAGCGCATCAGGTTCAAATCGTGCGATTGGATTCAATATCTCGATAAAAGTCTTAGAGTAAGAGCTGAGGTCAATTACATTATAAATAGGATGATATCCTGTAACGAAGACCGCATTTTTAATCTTGCGTGCTTTGCGCCAGCCAATGGTTGGCATATCCTTAAATATTTCTTTCTCTTCTTTGGTATCAATGTCACCAAGAATGCGGATATCCATTTCAAGCTGAAGTGCCGCGCCGACATTTCTTACCATACGATAAGCCAAGAATGAGTAAATGTCCTTATCATATTTAATTATAAATGTATATTTCTTTTTTAATTCATTATGATAAGTCTTAATAATATCTTGCAGAGCTTTTGCAACTGCGAAGTTTGCGTCCTTTTCTTTATCATAAAAGAAAGGCGTACTGAAATTAAATTTGTTTATAGTACGGAGTTGTCTTATTCTCTCCTGTACTTCAATATCTGAAAACATATCGCTTTCACGCTCCTTTTTCTTTGATACTTTAATTATAACATAATCAAATGAAAAAGTCAAGATTTTGTCAATTTCTTGACTTTTGAAGAGAAAGAGTATTATAATTATATAGGAGTTGATGATGATGGATTGTACATATTATTTGAAACAAAACCTTTTGGGAAGAAATGCAGCGAATATAGTATTTTCATTTAAAGAAATACGCGCGAGCATTTTTTTATATAGAGAAAACGGCAGAAGAGTGAATGCCAAGTCCCTTGTTGGAATCTTGTCAGCGCACTTTATGCAGGGGGAAACAATTAAGGTGTTAACTGATGACCCTGAGGAAATGAGTAGAATACAGAGTATATTAAATGAATTTGGAACAATGATTCCATAGGAGGCGATTTAATGGATTACAAAATGTTTAAGCCAACCAACGGTATTCCGGCAAACAAGAATGTAGTTGCATTAATCAAGGAGTCTTTAAAGAAAGATGGTATTAAAGTTGGCGCGCCACTGAGATTCATCGGTTTTGAAGCGGCTCCAGGCACAGAGTTCTATCTTAATGGAACTACAGAATCAGACAAAATGGAAGTGCCCTCTGGCGGCAGTTTCATCACACCATTCGACGGTGAAAGAGGAGCTAATGTTCATACTCTTATTTTCACAAATAGCTTTAGCGGCGCGGTTTATTATATAATCTAAGAGGTGATAAAGAATGAGTATTGGAATGTTTAATCCATTCGGTCCTGGCTCTGGCGGCGGAGGTGGAACTCCTGGTCGTGACGGTCAAGACGGTAATGGTATCACCTCAATTGTATTTAAATCAAGTACTGGCGGTGCTACACCTGGTATCCCTGGTGCTACAGACACGTATGAAATTAACTATACAAAATCAAGCCCAACAACTTTCACTGTAAAGAATGGAGATGCTGGTCCTCAAGGTCCTGCCGGCGCAAAAGGCGATAAAGGAGATAAAGGTGACCAAGGTATCCAAGGTGAAAAGGGTGAGACTGGTGCAACAGGTTCACGGGGCGAGACTGGTGCAACAGGTCCGCAGGGTGAGCAAGGTCCACAAGGTGAGACTGGTCCACAGGGTGAAACAGGTCCTCAAGGTCCTCGTGGTAATACTGGCGAAAAGGGTGCTGATGGTGCTCCATTCACATATGATATGTTTACTCCCGAACAGCTTGCGGCATTAACTGGTCCACAAGGTCCTACTGGTGCTACTGGTGCTACTGGCGAAAAAGGCGACAAAGGTGATAAGGGTGACAAAGGTGATACTGGTGCAACAGGTCCTCAAGGTTTAACTGGTGAGCAGGGTCCACAAGGTGAGCAAGGTCCAAAGGGTGAAACTGGTGAGCAAGGTGTTGCAGGTCCACAGGGTATCCAAGGTATCCAGGGTGTTGCAGGTCCTGCAGGTGTTTCAATTTCATCTGCTACTATTGACAACACTGGTCATCTTATTCTTACTTTAAGTAATACAAACACAATTGACGCCGGCGTAGCAAAGGGCGATACTGGTGCAACAGGTCCACAAGGTCCTCAGGGTATTCAAGGACAGACCGGTCCTCAAGGTCCTGCTGGACAAAATGGTACTAATGGTGCTGATGGCGCTGACGGTGCAGATGGTAATGATGGTGCAGACGGTATTTCAGTAACTAATGCTGTTATTGACGGTAACGGTCATCTTATCATTACTCTTAGTCAGGGCTCTCCAATTGATGCAGGTATGGCTAAGGGTGCAGATGGTAAGTCAATTGAGATTAAGGGTTCATTTAGTGACCCAACTCAACTTCCTTCAACAGGTCAGTCAATAGGTGATTGCTACTTAATTAACGGTCACCTTTGGGTTTATGACGGCGGCACAGAAGTCGGCGAAGTAAATGGATTCCGTGATGAAGGTTCTCTTCAAGGTCCTGCTGGTGCAGATGGTAGAGGAATTGTTTCTGCCAATGTAACAAATGGACATCTTATGCTTACATTCTCAGATTCAGCTGTTGCTCAAGACCTTGGTGATATTACTGGTCCACAGGGTGCAACTGGTCCTGCTGGTCAGAATGGTACTAATGGTACTAATGGCGCAGATGGTGTTGGCGTAAGCACAGCAACAATTGATGCAAACGGACATCTTATCCTCACTCTTACAAATGGTAATACAGTTGATGCTGGTAGTGCAAAGGGTGATAAAGGTGATACTGGTGCAACAGGTGCTACTGGTTCACAGGGCCCACAGGGTGAACAAGGTATTCAAGGTATTCAAGGTGAGACAGGTGCTACTGGTGCAACAGGTCCTCAAGGTCCTCAGGGTCCAACTGGTGCAACAGGTCCATAGGGTCCTGCAGGTAATGGTATTGTTTCTATTACAAAAGCAAGCTCTGTTGGTAATCTTGACACTTATACAATCCTTTATACAAATGGTAATACTGATTCCCTTTATATATTAAATGGTACTGATGGTGCAGATGGTGACGATGGCGTAGGTGTAAGTTCTGCAACTATTGATGCAACACAGCACCTTATTCTTACACTTACAAATACAAACACAGTTGATGCAGGTTCTGTTGCTCTTAAGAGTACTCAATATAGTTTTGCACTTAATACTGCAAACTGGGTACTTCAGCAAGACGGTTCTTGGAACTATATAGTAACAAATGCAGATGTAACTGCTTCAAACTTTATTGACATCGGTCCTGCAATTGGTATTACAGAGAACCAGCTTAATGCTCTTCTTGCTTCAAAGCTTATCATTCAGAGCGTTGGCACAGGTTCAGTTGTACTTAAGGCTTACGGTGAAAAGCCTTCTATTGATATCCCAATGCTTCTTGTTATTGAAGGTACATATCAGTCTATAACTCCTACAATTACAGTTGATGACCAGCTCAGCACAGCTTCTACAAATCCTGTTGAGAATAGGGTTATAACAAATGCACTTAATAATAAAGCAAGTCAGGCAGACCTTGACTCAGTTGACGCAAAATTCAGTCTTCTTGACCTTTCAGAAAACTTACTTTCACTTGGTGTAATTACAATTGGTTCTCACTATAGTGGCGCAAAACGTTCTGACGGTTCAGTAATTGTTTCTGCCGACGGCGACCAGCGCGGCAGTACTGGTGCGTTTGAAATTAAAACTGAGACAACTCTTCCTGCTGGTACATATCGATTCTCAGGTTGTCCAAATGGTAGCTCTTCGACATTCCATATGGACCTTTATGAAGATGGCGGCGCAAAGATATGTTCTGTTAGTAATGGTTCTGTTGCAACATTTACTCTTTCAGCTCCAACAAAACTTGCTGTGGTAATTGCAGCAGCAGGCGGAACTGTTCTTACAGATGAGCTATTTTATCCAATGGTTGTTAGTGCTATGGTAGCGAGCCCTGAGTTTGGTAGAAACAGTGGCGATGGCAGTATTAAAACCATTTGTGGACATGATAGAGTTGACGTAGTTATTGATAATTCATATGCTTATCAACTTCTTGAAGTAACAGTAATGAGTAGAAATACTCCAGGTTAGGTTATTAAGGAAACTCGCTACTGGATTGAGACATCTTCTGGTATAGACCGCATAACTTCTATTTTCGATTCAACAAGCGGACCTGAAGGACCGCCAACCTTTACTAAATATTATGATAGTAATACCAAACCTTGCGTAAAAATTACTGATACCTACGGAAATAGAGACATTTTTGTTAAGGTAATGAAATATTAAGGAGTGATATGAATGAGTGGAATTTTACATATGCCGCAGGGCGGCGCACAAGTTTCTATGATTTCATAGATTCCTGAGACGGTTATTGAGGGTAGAGATGCTACCCTCCAAGAAATGCTTGAGACTCTTGCAACATATACTTATGTTATCAAAACTGATAATAGTTACAATCTTGTTGGTAACATTTGGGATAATGATATGCCGGACTGGGCAAAGAATCCTTCAAGTGGTAATGGAGATTAGGTTATAATCGACTATGATAAACACAATGGATTAAATTTCCAGCCTCAGATTAGAGATACAGATTAGCAATATATTTGCCCTGTTAAAGCAATGTTAATTGGTAGAACAATTAATCTTGCATCTAATCGTGTAATTGGTTTCTGTAAAATGTCAGAAGCCAGCTGGACAAGTACCGATGTAACAATTTATCTTATCCCTTATGACTCAAACAAAACTACACAAGATTATGTTATAATGTTGCTTGATAAAATGAATGGCGCTTCAAACGGTGTTTATACAATGACTTTTGTTCATAACGGTGTTTCTCCTCAAAATGATATTGAAGCACTTATGCTCGGAGAATTGACCTCAGCTGGTAAATACCTCTGTGCTATTTCAACTTCTTCAAGTTAGAATAACGCTTGTCCTTCAATTTATAATTTAGTATTCAGAACATACTGATGGTTGAGCCATCGAGCCAGGCTCGGTGGCTTGACTTTTTCTCAAAACTGTGATATAATAGAGGTGAACAAAATGGGATGGGAATACTTTTCAGATGAAGAAAAGGAATTAACCAATAGAGTTTTAGACACGCCACTTATTTATCCTCTTATAGGAGATAAGAAAATTGAAGGACAATGTAGTAAAGTTATTGTTTTTCAAGGTGTTGAAAAACTTATTGAATGTTCAGCAGAAAAAAATATAACAATCAAAGCTCCAAATTTGGTGACGAATGATGGGTATTTTATTCGTAGCAATAACAATAAATTTATAGATGTAAGGGAGGGAGATTAATGGCAGAAAACGGACGTTACTGGCAACTTGAAGGCGAGAATGCCTCTGCTCAGATGGTTGATAATGTAGTAACAGACTTAACTGACATACTTCACGACGGTCCTCCAGTCGGAGAAGACGAGAAAATTGCAGTTGTTTGGGTGGAAGGTGACCCTACTGCAGAGGAAGGGTCAAAAGAAGCAAGACCACATTTCGAACTTGGTGAAGCAGGAGGAAAAACTGTAATTCCCGGTTAGAATGATAGACTTGTTGCAGCAGATGGACAGGGAAATGCAAAGCCAAATGCTGGAGAGTTTTATAGTAAATATGGAGCTGTTGGAGCTCTTCCTGCGGCAACCCTATAGGCTCAACTCCCAGCAATGGAGTTTAAAATAGATGGACCTTCTAATGAAGAGGAATATTGGGGAACTTCTCATAAAGGCTCTTTTGATATGGCTTGGAATGCTAAAGTTTAGTTCTTAGGAAGCCAATCATTAGGTTCACCAGTTTTATCCATGGCAGATAGGGCGATTATTGATTTAAGAGGTATAAGTGGCACGGGTACAGCAGACCTTGGAAGAAATAGTCGTAGTTCTCGCAATGCAGATTGGCGTGCTCTTACGGCATATAATACATATCAAGGAATGCCATCTCCACTTAAAGAAAACTCTCGTATGGAAAGCGATGGATATGTTTATCCATATTTACAAATGGGAGAAAGCAGTACAGTAATAATGAGAGAGGCTGCCCTATTACAAATGCGTGATGGTTCTTCTATTATGACTTCTGGTAATGCAGATGTTGCGATAGAAGGTGCTGGAGCATTAGACAGTTAGGGTAATCCATATTCATATGAAAAATATGGAGATACAAAGTTTTATGTTCGTCCAGGCTGCGCTTTTGTGATGCAAGCCGGCGGCACTGCGAGTGGAATAGAAGGCTATGGTCCTCTTTTTATGATGGCTGAACAAGGCGGAGACTATTCTTAGATTTTCTTGACAAACCAAAGACGGACAAATAACTCTGATACCATGGGTGAGTCAGGAGTACATAATTATAAATATTTCGGCACAGAAACTCCATCTCCTTTAACTGGATGGAAGTTGACAAGCCGCCCATTTTATTTCGTAAGAGATAAAGTTGGTATTAATGCTTCTTATACAACACCAACTGATGACAAAATTATAAAGCCTTCAATTTGTATTTAGGGTCATTCAAATATTGTAGTTGGAGATAACGGTATTGTTGGTGCAAGAATAGGCGGAAGTGCTGGCAGTCATTTGTATATTAATATGGAGCCCTCTGGCGGTTCTTACAGTTGTTTACGTTTTGGTCCTGATGCAGGCGCGAAATTTATTTTAGACGCAACTCCAAATCCTGGAAGCGAATGGTTTATTAAATTTGGCGGCGGCACTGGAGGTACTGCTTAGGTAGTTGCTATTGAACCAATGTGTGATACCTCAATTAAATTTAGTCCAAGTGGAAATGGACCCTACTATAAATCTGTCTTTGGCTTAAGTTGTACACCAAGATGTACTGATATAGTAGAACAGTGGGGTGCATTTGAAGGAATTTTTGAAGGTCAATAGGTATTTGCTTAGGTAGAAGGCAATTCTCATTTTGAATTTTGGAATGATACTAAAATCATTATGAGAGGTGACGGAATTAATGTATTAGAACCACAAGTTATAACAGGTGGTCCTAAAATTGATATTAGTGGTACAACATCAGCTGATTACACTGGTTATACTATTGAACAATTAAAAGAAGTATTAGACAGAAATCAAAAAAATGATTTAGAAGGAGCTCTTATTCCTACATTCTCATCAACCGGAAAAGTACATCCAACAGGTGGTAGTGCAACTTCAACAGAATATTACGAAAAAAGATATAGAGCAACAGCATTTCCTTTCGGTATAAATAAAAAGTCCGGCTCTGCTTCTACTTCAAACTATGTTTTTTATTTTGCTTCAAATAATTATTATACTTCAACGTCTGCAGTGCAGAATTCATCTGAGTTTGCAGATGCAGTAACAAGTAGATATGGCGCAAGTGCTGTGGTAGATAGCAATATAAGTTGGACAAGAGTATCAAGATGGGGAAGTTATTATTACTATATCAATGCAGATATTACTAATGTCACTTTAACCTTTAATACTGCGACCGATTATGCCATTGGTACTGCATGGGAAGATGTTGCGGCAATAGATAAAACTGGTTTAATAGCTGTTGACGATTCTTCTTCAGCTACTGTTACTACAATTGATGTACGCCCAGATATGATTTATAATACTTCCATTTCAGGATATACCTATACTACTGGCACTCATTTAGGAGAAGATTGGAGTGAACCAGTGCTTGCTACTGACGGGCCAGTTAATCAGATGTATGGTTCACCAAATCTTTGTATGAGAGGAAAGTTTTCTTTAGGCTTCCAAGGAACAATTTCTAATCAAACTTCATAGATATATGCTGATTATCCAATTAGCACACCTGTTGAAACATATGACCCATCTAAGACAGAAAAAGAATTAATCGCCCAATTTATTAAAGGATAGGATTATGCGGACTTTGAGATTTGGGTTTAGAGCATGATTAACACAAATTTACCAATAAGAGACTATTACTTTGACCATATTTCAGGCTTTACTATTGAAAATGGTGCAGTTAAAGTTACTGCTGCATTTGAATACAAGAAACTTGGTAAGTCACAAACTCCACATAGTCCAACTGTTGAAATCATTGGCGATACGGAATTAAGAATTGCTAACGGTATTTCAATTACAACTGATAATGTAAATGGTGAATCAGTTATCAATATTGACGCGCCAGAAGGCAGCGTTTCATTTACTATGGCAGAGCTTCAAGCTCTTAAAGCATTGCTTGTCTAATTTAATCAAAGGAGGAATGGAGTATGAGTATAACTAATTTTTATGGTGGCTCAGACGGCGGCGGATATTACCCAATCCCTGCCACTACCGGAACTCCAATCGGATACACAGATGGCGTGCCGTTCTTTGTGAGCGGCACACATCCCATTCCTCCGATTGAGCCCGGCAAAAAGATAATGGGATATAACTATGGCTATATGGCAAACCGCAGAGAATATCGTAATCCGGCGGCAATAGAATCACAGGAGAAAATGTTTGACCTTGGCATTAACTGGGTATGCCTTCCAGTAGTAAACTGGCAGGACACTTATCACTCAACTAATATCTATGCAGACCATCTTGCAACTCCAACTGACCGTGATGTTGCGGCATTTATCGAGCTTTCTCACAAGCGTGGTAAGAAGGTTTGCCTTAAGCCTATTGTTGAGAGTAAAGACCATATGTGGAGAGCACACATTGGATTCCCTGACCTTAATATGGAAGATATGGATGTTTATTGGAAAGCTTGGTTTATTAGCTATAAGAACTTCCTTCTTCACTACGCTGAACTTGCTCAGGAACTTAACGTAGAAATGTTCTGTATTGGCTGTGAAATGCTTGGAACAGAACATCGTAAATATGATTGGCTTTACTTAATTGATGAAGTTCGTCGTGTTTACAAGGGTAAAATCATTTACAACACAAACCATGACCATGAAGATTCACAGCAGTGGTTTGATGTTCTTGATTACATTGGTACATCTGCTTACTATCCAGTAGGCGGCGAAAAGAGAACATATGAAGAAATGTGTAAAAATTGGATGGAAGTTCGTTATCGTCTTGACGCAATTGCAAAAGACCGTAACAAACAGTACATCTTTATGGAAATTGGCTGCCGCTCTGTTGAAGAGGCTTCAACTCATCCTTGGGACTTTACAGAAGTTCTTAAGTGGAATGAAGAAGAGCAAGCAAACTTCTATCGTTCATGTCTTGATACATTCCTTCCTTCTCCATACTTTGCCGGAGTATTCTGGTGGGATTGGCCTACCTTCATTTATAACGACCGCGCGGCGGCAGAACAGGATAAAGGCTTCTCAATTCATTTGAAGAAAGCAGAGCAGGTTGTCAAGGAATACAATCAAAAGTTCAGCAAATAAATCATTAGAGCATAACAACGATATTTCTACATAAATAGAGAGGAAACAGAATTTTCTCTCTATTTTTTTTAGGAGGAGATAGTTATGAATGAAGAGACTAAAAGAGAGCTCTTGAAGGCTCATCACTATGGCTTCTCCGTTGAAGAAATCGCAAAGGTAATGAAGATTTCTGCGGAGGAAGTCAATGAAATAATTGAAGAGAACGCTGAGATTCTCGAAGAATTGGAGGCGAGAGACTATGGCACAGCTTAAGGGTATTGATGTCAGTGTTTGGAATGGCTCAATTAACTGGGCACTAACCAAGAAAGAAATCGACTTTGCTATTCTTCGTATCGGTTACGGTCGTGAAGTATCTCAGAAAGATACAAGATTTGAAGCTAACTATGCTGGCTGTAAGGCAAACAACATTCCTGTTGGTGGTTATTGGTATAACTATGCTAAAACAGTTGATGATGCAAAGAGAGAAGCAGATGCTTGTATTAAGTGCTTGAACGGCAGAAAGTTTGATTATCCTATTTGGTATGATATTGAGGAAAACTCAGTATTTGCCACAGGTAAAGCAAACGTTTCAAAAATTGCAGAAGTATTCTGTGAAGCTCTTAAGGCGGCAGGATATAAGGTCGGTATTTATTCTTCTTACTGCACATTCCAGACTTACTTTACAGACGAAGTAAAAAACAAGTATGATATTTGGCTTGCACACGTTGGTAATGGCGGCGCACCACTTAGTAATACTGGCTATCCTGGTCATAAGGAAATGTGGCAGTATTCATGGAAGGGTAGATATAGTGGCATTAATGGAGACGTTGACGAAGACTGGAGCTATGTTGATTACGCAGCTCAGGACGGCGGCGATGAACCAACTCCAGAGCCAGTAAAGCCTGTTGACCCACCAAAGCCTGTTGAAAAGACTATTGATGTAGTATACAGTGCATATATCCCAGGTCGTTGGCTTGGCGAAATTAAGAACTGCAATGATGTTAATACAAACGGTTACGCTGGTATTGAGAATCACATCATCTCAGGTTTTGGCGCAAAGGCATCAGAAGGTAAACTCAAATACAGAGTTCACGTTAAGACATATGATGGTAAAGGCAAGTGGCTTAGCTGGATTACTCAGTTCAACAAAGCAGACTGGAACTATGGCGTTGCAGGATATCCTGGTTACACTATCGATGGTATTCAGCTTGAGCTTGAAGGAGCTCCTGGCTATCAGGTAATGTACAGAGTTTCTACATTTGGAACTGGCGCTTACCTTCCATGGGTTAAGGGACTTGAAGACTATGCAGGTCTTTACGGAAAAGCAATTGATAAAATTCAGGTTAAGATTGTAAAGGCTTAAGAAATTACGCCGCCATTCAATTAGCGGATGGCGGCGATTTTAATAAGGAGGAAAGGAGTATGAAGTAGATACCAAAGATAAGTATTATAATTCCACTTTATAATACTCCTATTGACTATTTTAGAGATTGCCTTTAGAGTATTGCAGACCAGAAAATGGACAAGATGATTGAGGTAATTATTGTAGATGATTGTTCTACTATCAGTTACTCAGAAATTTATAATGATTTTCTCAATCTTAATTTAACTATCTTAAAGCCAGAGGTTAACTCAGGTCCTGGCGTTTGCCGTCACATGGGAGTCGATAAAGCGAAAGGCAGATACATATCTTTTATGGATGCTGATGATAGATTTTATGATAGCACTTCTTTATCAAGAATGTATAAACTAATGTTAGAACATCCCACAGCAGACATAGTTTGCGGTCAAACCGTAGAAGAGTTAGAGGATGGCACTACATTTCTTCATTAGTAGAACTACATCTGGTGCTTTGCTAAAATTTTTAAAACAGCATTTTTAAGAAATAACAATATAAACTTTAATGATTCAAGAGCAAATGAAGATAATAGTTTTTGTACGTTATGTTCAATTTGCACAGATAATGTTTTTTGGCTTCTTGAACCAGTTTATTTTTGGAGATTCCAACCTACTTCAATAACACGAGAAAATAATCATGAATATCATTATAGCGGCTTTAAGAGCTATGTTGAAAATATGATATGGGTTTATAATCAATGTGTTGAAAGAGGTATAGAGAAAAAGAATAAATGTACTTTTCATTGTATTGCAGTTTGGCTCAGAATTTATTTCCACTTCCTTGATGTTTTTTAGCATCGCGGCGAAGAAGCTGCAATGGAAGTAATTAAATGGGGTAGCTGGTTCTATGATGAAGCATTGTCTAATGTCGATGAAAAGTCATATCAAAAACAGTTTATGGATGTTTATAAACAAACAATGACAAGTACAGCCCTTGTTGAACTTATGACAACAACAATAAATGTTTCTTACCCTGAGTTTGATTATAGAGCAAGAAACAAAGATTATTCAGAGTTCAATCAGAACTACGATTATTATATAAAGTGAGGTGAGATTATGGAGGCATTATTAAGCTTGGGCGGCGGCTCAGTATTAGGTTTGGTCGGAATTCTTGCAGCAGCTACAGCGATAATCGTTGAAGTGCTTAAAGCAGTTCTCCCAAAGTCTTTCCCAACTAAAATTTTGGCAATGATTGTTTCATTTGTCGTCGTTCTTGGATACACATTTGTATTCGGAACAATTAGTGTAGCATCAGTAATTCTTGCTATCTTCGGCGGCTTTGTAGTTTCTTTCATTTCCATGTTTGGTTTTGACCAGTTTAAAGAAATTATAAACCGTTTTACTGGTGGTGAAAAGAAAGATGGCTAATTATTAGAAATTTGATGGAGTAATGGACGAGCTTCTCACTGGTAAGAATGGCACAACAGCCGAAAATTTTAGTGGTGCAGCGCTTGGAGCATTTGCAGAACATCAAGATTTGTTTTGGGATGGTTTGCTTCAATACTTACAAAATGAAAATGATAAAGCTGGCGGCGTTTTTGGTATAAGACAGAATGTATTTCCCGATAGCGTCGAAAGCGTAATTGAATATATAAATGATAACGCAGACTTAATTGATAACTTTCTTGACGGATGTTTAACAAATCCTCCTTATCATTGGAATGAGAGTTTTCAAAGACTTCTTACTGTTTATCGTTAGTATTTTATTGACCACGGCGAAATCGATAGCACAAATATTACCGTTAACGATATCCTCAATGCGAATGCTGGTAATAATTTTAACAATGGCTTTTGGGTAAAACCTTGGACCAATACTGATGGAGACACTTATACAGAGGTAAGAAATCATGATAAGATAAGAAGAGTTTTAAATGATGATAAATTCTTACAGTTTACTCATAACCTCTTTAAAAAATATATCAGATTACTTATGCCTGAGTATGAGAGAATAGTTGAGATTGAGGATTTAAACCGAAACTTCTGGGTTATCGGACAAGTTCTTACAGGAGTTCTTTCATTCCTTTTTGATGAAGATTCTCCAATCAATGATTTGTTTAATGGTATGCTCGATGAACTTGCACAGCTTTGGGAGAATCTTTTATATCTTTGGGTAGCCTTCGCTTTGATTTCTTAGGCTCTTAGAGAAAACGACATAATGGTTCTTACCATTCCTGTCAATAATCTTTATTCAGAGCCTTATGTTAAGTTTGATGATTTCCAAAGAAATAGCACTACTCAGCTTAATTTAATATGGAATAAATTAAAATATCTTAAAGATGTTTATAATAGAAGCACTTTGGTTATTATTCCTGAAGTAAGACAGAATGCTTACCTTGAAAATTATTATGCCAGAGTCTCATACCCGGGCGTAATTATTTACAACCGAAAGGTTGCAGAAGGAGTTGCAAATCTTTATCCAGCTTCACAGCCAAATGTTTCAAACCAAGAAAGAGTTGAGTATATTTCTTTTAACAAGAATAATACAGACAGAAATCTTATAGTAGAACTCGGAGATAATTTAAGAATCAATGGTGAGTTATATTAGAATAACCCTTGGGGAGTTTATGAAAGTTCGCCACGTTATTACTTTAAGAGTGACTTTGCTGATGATGGTGAAGGTTTAAGCGGTGTAGCCTATGTTGCAGCAATAAGAACTATTTTTGATATAACTACTCCACCTGAGTTCACTAATGGAGAGCTTACAAATTTTGGCATAAGTGTTTCTTGTATAGATGTTGCAAAAGAACTCGGTGGAGCTTCTGATGCAGAAGTTTATAGTTGTGAATATAATCTCACTTAGGACAAACTCGTATGTGAAAATGAGGTTATAAAAGATAACGCAGTTGCGGTAGTGGATGAATCTAAAGAAATTGTTGAAGGCTGGTACCGCGGCGAAGTAACATCTTGGATTCATAGGGCTTCTCCTTCATTTACTATTGTTCTTACAAAGAATTGGAAGAACCTTCATGTGATTCCTTCCGGATTTGAAAAAGACGCTGTCATCAATGTTCATGGTGTAGACTCAGAAGGCTTTGTAGCTTATGATGACACATTTACATTTGACTATCCTGGTAAAGACGGGTCTGAGTCATTGACTTTACCTCTTAAAGGGTATAGTAATAATGGACGCATTATTGATTATACCTTTACTGAAGAGAGTATGGGAACTGGTTGGGAAACAACCTTTGATAATACTGTAATAAATATCAACAGTGGAAACAATGAAGCAACCTTTACTAATAAAGGAGAAGACACAGAAACTGAAACAGAGAACTTGTTTACTTCAAACGCTTATGTTCTTAAGATTGGTAACTACCTTCCTACAGATGGTGTCTTTACAATGTCTACTATGTATGACGGTAGTCAATATCTATTTACTTCTATGAGGGGTAATATTACTAAGAACAGAGCAAGTATTTAGAAATATCAAAGAACAGCAAATACAAAATATTATCGATTCAGATGGGATAGCTATAATGGTACCAATGATGGAGACTATACAACTCCTATTCCTTCAGGTCTTGGTAATAATCTTTGCTATGATAAGAACCCAACAGAAAAGAGTAGCGCATATCCTACAATAAGTCATCTTAATTATGATGGTTTACTTGCTGTCAAAAACTTTATTAAGAAAAATCCAAATATCAAAAAGAATCCTGCCTATTTCATTACAACAGTTGGCTTAACTCCTTGGCAGGGCGGCGGACGTACTGGCGCAGATGTATACTGGGATAGCGCTTTTGTTCCTGCAATTTTCTTCTATATCCCAAGTATTGAAACTCTTTCGGGAGACCCTGATATTTCTGAAAAAGAAAATGTTGACATTCAAGAATATAAAGATGCTTATGATGCACTCAATGCACTTACATTTACAACAGACGATACAGAAGGAGAACTTCCTGCAACTCTTGTTGGTACTATTGAAGAAGACGGCGTCGTAATTGGTAAGATAGTTTCATGCAATCAAATCAATATGTATGAAGGCTATTATAATCATTATGGAAATACACAAAACGGTATTCAGAACTTCTTAAGTGCAAGTGGTTCATGTTGGAGACAGTTCTTTGTAACAAATGATGATAAAGAAAATAGCTGCTATCGTATAGATTATAATGGTGGCGCACAAGGCGGCGGATATTCAAAGTATACAGCTAAATTCGTTTCTAAATTTAGTGGTTACGTAAGATACTTTGATGTAAGAAGATATCAAGCACTTCAAAATATGGGAAGAGCTTCACTTCTTATTAAAGAGCCAAGAGCGCAAGACTCTTATGCCGATGTTATCATTGACGAGAATGGATATCGCCAGGTCAAAGAAGGTAAGATTGTTAGAACTGATAATAACAATAATGCTTATGATGCTAAAGCAAGTATTGCAGTAAACAATTCAAGAACTGGCTTGCCGCAGCAATATGATAATAAAGGATAGCCTGAGGATATTTATAGTCTAATTTCTACCTGTGTCGGAAAGAATGCAACTGTATTCCATGGTAATACTGCTCTTTCTACAACAAGTGTATGTCAATATAAATAAGAGGTGAGAAAATGAGCGTAACAAAATTTAATAAAGAAGAGTTCTTATCTCTTGTTATAAACAAGTTAGCTACAGAAAGTGGACTCAAAGAAGTCTTCTATCAGAAAATGCTACTTGGTTTACATGATAATGACCCAGTTTATAAGAGTGAAACAGTAGAGCATACAGAGGGCGGCGTAACCGTCCCCTCTGATGTTCTTAGTAATGTTCTTAATAATATTGACTGGGAAATGTTTGCGTCTACTGAATACGGAGAGGATGAATTCTTTAATGGACCGGATGGTCTTTATACCTCATTAGGCAATGCTTTAAAAGAAGTCTTTGAAGCTCAAGGCAATGACTATAAAAAAATGGACTTGGTCGGCGGCGATAATAGCTGGTGGTCAAATAGTTACTGGAATGAGTCTGTTGCAAAGTTAATGCAGATTCTTGCTCAACGAATCGACCCTGATAATATTAAAACCTATGAGAAGTCTGGTTTACTTATTGAACTTGTCGAGCCGCCTGAAAATGATGGCATGATAGATGTTGACCATCTTCGCGGTAGTATCGCTCCTGAGAGAGGTAGTTATAAAGGGACTCTTGCAGAACTCCGAATCATTGACATTATGGATGCTGATGCAGGTTATAGCTTTGCTGGTGAGAATGATACGTACTGGTTCGGAAGATACTTTGATAAAGTAACTTATTCTTACAGAAAAAATTCACAGAGTGAGCCTTAGTCAGTTACATATGAAAAAATTCTTTATAAGCAAGAAGCTCTTGAAACTTTAGCTGCAATTGAAAATGGTTATGAAATCGATGTTGAAGATTTAACAAAACTCCTTCGTACTGACAGTGAAACTTCTTTAGGTTCTTATATTTATAGTGGTAAAAGAGTTTCTGAACATGTACCACCGTTTCCTTCTGAAGGAACAGTTTAGGTAACAATGGAAACCGAAGGAGAAAAATACACATTCAAAGTTGTTAAAAATCCTTGGGTTATTCCTTGGTACAATATTGATGGTGAAACATATCGCCGCGTAAGAGGAGTCGATAAAAAGCTTAGTGCTTTAACTGACCCATCAAAACTTGACTTTACAAGACTTGGAAAGGACCAGCTCAGTTCAAATCCTTTCCTAAATGTTAAAGCAAGACAGGTTTATGATGAACTTAATTATTATGGCGAAGAGCGTCGCGCAGCACACGATTTAGAATTTAGTGATGGCACTGAAGTGGACTATAAAACCGATACAAAATGGGGCAATATAGACATGGATAATCGCCAGATTCTTGAAATGGAAGATGGTAGTATTCAAACTGTCTATGCTGGAACATGCGCTTTTGAGCTTAATGATTATCTTCCTTCTCCATTACCAGCGGGATATGAAGATTTAGTAGACAAAAGTATTTCATTCTGTTATAGTCATCTTGAATTAACAAATGGAATTCGTCCAATAGAATATACTGATGGAGAATGTGAATCTTATCTTTCCAATTTATTAAGCACAATTATTGTCGATGGACCGGCGGCGGATTAGATTTGTAATTTAATTCTTGCAGCAGATAAGGAGAATAAAAATCTCATAGCAATGGTAGAAATCGTAGAAGACGCAGATGATTGTAAGTCTGTTGAACTTGGAAGTATGCTCCACTATATTGGTAAATATGGTTCAGTTCTTATTGATGAACCTTATTTTGAAAAACTTGCAAATAGATACGGTTTTACACTTGATTAGATTACATACAACTTCTATTTTGAAGCTTTTAAGGCTGCCTATATTCAGTGTTCAAGTAGATGGATAAGACTTATAATGCCACAGTATAAGCGTAGAGTTGAAGTTGAAGACTTGAATAGAAACTTTTGGGTTATCGGATAGGTACTTGCTGGAATCTGTATAGATATATTTGACCCTAATGGACCTATCGGTGCGATGATAAAAGGTTTGCTTAATGAAATTGCCCAGCTTTGGGAGAACGTAGCTTTCCTTTGGGCGGCATTGGCATTACTTTCTCAAGGAAGATTCTATGGAGAAACTTATGCTGAGGTTGTTACTATTCCAAATGAGGCATTCTTGCCTTATCTTAAATATGATAATTTTGACAACTTGACAACATCATCAAATATAGAAATTATCAAGTAGAAACTTAGTTATCTTATTTCACAATATCCTGAGAAGAACCTTGTAATTCTTCCACAAATCAGATTGCAAAATTATGAGAGAAATTACTATGATGTAATTTGGTATCCGGGCGTATTTATATATGATAGAAATAAGAATGTAGGTTGGGAAGTTTATTATTTTGACCCAGATGAAGAAGAAGGAATCGTAGTTGATTTGAAAGATTATGTGGATTATATTTATGGATTACATGAAGAAGAAGAAACATATTCTTATTTGGCGCCGCTTAGTGAGACGGAGAATGAGACTGCTGACGATGATGTACGATTCTATGGAATGGTAAGAGATAATATTTCCATTGAAGGAAATCTTTACACTTATGATGAAGAGAGCAGTGAATGGAATGAGGATAGAAGTATTGATGTATCAATCAATTTTATAGACTTGGCAAAATATCTTGTTACTCAAAATAAAACTCCTATCTTGCAAATAACTTCTCTTTTAGAAGAAGATGAAATGAATACAACAACCGTATATGATATCAAGGATGACGGCGAAATTGCTAAGGTTGAGATGTCTTCTGTAAATATCGAGAAAGGTTACTATTAGGGAGAGGTACTTAGTACTTGTATGGATGTTGAAGCTATTGAATATGAAATTCATGTTGAAACTTATAGCTATCAAAATATGAACCCTGATAATAACCAAAGTAAATACGAAATTGTTGAGAATCCTTTGATTTATAAAAATAAATATTGGACAAATGACAGAGCAGAACTTGAAGCTGAACTGAATAGAATATGGACAGAAAGACAATATACTAAAAAGGATATTCTATTTGTAAAAGCATAGAGAACATATGCCAGTGGTTATAAACTTCCTTGCGGCTTTGGTATTATGTTCTTTATCAAAGGCGTAAAACAAGAATACTATTATCCTTTAGTAACTGAACAGCTTGGTTTTGACGGCATATACTGGATACGCACAAGAAGTGAAGAAGGATAGGACGGCTCATATGGAACGAACTATGCTGATAATGAATTTATCATTTTGAGAAAAAATGAGGATGATAAATTAACTCCTACTAATTGGTCAATTATGTTTATTTCTTGTTATGGCGGTCAGCATGTCCCAATGTTTAGTGACGTAGATTCTCCTGGTTATATCGGTAGTGTAAGAGCCTTAGACTCAATTAGTGCAATGTCAAGTGATGTTCATAATTGGACACATGATGATAATGCTATAAGATGGTCTGATATGTATGGTACTTAGCCGGCGATTTAGCAAGAAACTGATATTCAAAATGACGCTGATTATTAGAGCGATATCAGAGAAATGTATGAATTCTTAAAAGGAACAGAATTTGTAAATCCTGATGGCTATTACATTGACGGCGGAATCTATACAGGATAGACTATTCTTGCTTTTGGTCCTGGCGAAAACCAATGGGGTTCTCAGACTTATAAACGTAAGAGCCCATCTGAATGGTAGCCAGACGCATTAACTTGGACCAAGGATATAACTATAAATGGTAGTGAAAAAGGCTTTAATGATTTAAGAAGTAATTATGTAGCCTTTATGAACTTGAATGGAGGCGGCAGAAAATATAGCAAGGGACATGAAAGAAATTACGATAGGTATAAAGATAATGGTCGAGCAAAAATGCAGAATGGTGATTCATTAACCGATTGGCAAGCATATACCTGGGAAGATGAAACATGAGAGGTGAGTAATAATGGCAGCAACGCCTGAACAGATTAAATGGTTTAAATCTCTTAAAACTGTTACTGACATCAGTGTTTTAATTAAATCTCTTAATCTTACTCCTCAAACTGAAGCTATCTTTTGGAAGAAGTTCCTCGCTCTTTTAAAGAGCGAGGAGTCTCCAATCCGATGGACAGCAGATGATATTGGAGGTCCAGAGGACATACAAGACGAAGATATTAGAACCTTGATGGGTTTCATAACTCAAAATGCAGATTTAAAAGATTTAGAACAAACTCCGATTTATAGCGCACTTTATAATAATATAAAGGAGCTTATCAGTGAAGGAGAAGATAGTTTTTGGAATCAGTCAATGCAAAAACTAATTGAGTTCTTCATTAAAAACTTTGAGTAGAATGAAAATAAAGTTCTTCTCGATATTGATGGCGACGAACATGATATCACCGTTAATGTTTTAAAAGATGCAGATGCAGGACTTAACCTCCCCGAGACTCGTATTGGTGAACAGTGGGTAAAACCTTGGTGGAACATTGATAATGATAGCTACGATGACGTTCGTAAGTGTGATGAGGTTTATAATATTCTTAAAAATTAGAGTAAGCTTCAATACACTCGCGCCCCTTAGAACCCTCTTCTTAATGAAGAAGAGGAAGAACTTACATTTAAGAATTGGATAAGACTTCTTATGCCTCAATATGGTAGAAGAGTTGAGATAGAGGACCTTGACAGAAATTTCTGGGTTATCGCTCAAACTATCGCGGCAATTAGTGCTTATCTTTTTGACCCCGACAATCCTCTTTCTAAAATGTGGGAAGGATTAACTCGCGAAGTCTCTGAGATTTGGGAAAACATTCTTTATCTTTGGACAGGCATCGCGGCGGCAACACAAAAGAAAAATGGTAGTGAAGTTGCTATTATTCACCTTCCATTACAGTTAAGAGACAATGAACATGGTAGATAGTATGACTATATTGATACTGACATCGATTGGTATTCTTATGAAGATGACGGTCATGGTTATCTTAATGTTACTCGTGGAGCAAATTTTGACGCAGAAGTAGAAAAGAGACTTGCATATTTAATAGAAAGATATGCAGATAAGAACCTTTGTATTATTCCTTACATTCGTCTTGAAAACTATAAACATAATTATTATGCAGCAAGCTGGTATCCGGGTGTTTATATGTATCATCAAGGTACAAAAGAATGGACTGTTTATAAGCTTGTTGAAATTCCTGAGAATGTTTATACTCCCGATGAAGAAACTCCTATAAGAGAGATAATTATTTCTCCTAAATATGAAAGAGCCTTTAAACTCCTTCAAGAAGGAGAAACTACCTTGCCTCGTTTTTCTCCCCATATTTATTCTTCGAAGCAGTCAAGAGATGAATGCATTTATTATTCATCTCCTTTTAGTAAGACTTCAGTAGCAAGAGCAGACTATGCACGATTTATTCTTTATGGTTGCTTAAAAACTTCTGTATCTGATACTTGGGTTGATTGCGAAGCAACACCAAATGGTTTTAATTTTACTCGTATTGATATTGATATTTATGACGCCGCCGCACAGCTCATTGAAGGAGGCAGAGTGCTTGGAAGACTTGGATATTATACAAGTCAGACTGTTAAAAATAATACAGTTTATTTACGTTATCGTGATGAAAATAGAGCTGTTCCAGATAATCTTGAAGTTGTTTGCGGAAATCCAACTGCGGGATATCCCGGCTATTACATGGGCGAAGTTACTTCTTGGAAATTAAAAACTATGAAGGAGTCTCATTCTAATAATCTATTTAATACTACTGCTCATGTTATTAAAGTTGGTAGTTATCTCAGAACAGGAATGACTCAATTTGAAACTGCAAGAATGAGTGATTAGACACATACTCTTATGAGAGGTAATGTTACAACTCATACCAGCGGTATAAATCCTGATACAAATAGAAGTGAACTTAAGTTCTATTTGAATAACTGGTCAACATACTTATATGATAAAGATTAGCTTGGACAAAGTTCAACTGATTTATGTTTCAGTGAGAATCCTACGGCAAAAAGTTGTGAAGAAATTAACGAAGCATTTTTGAAGAAACAAGGTCTTATTGCAGTAAAGAATTATTTAATTAAATCTAATAACCTTTCATAGCCTTGTTATGTTGCAACAGCAATTGGAGTAACTCCATGGATTGGTAATGGAAGCGTGCTATATTGGGATATTGGTGCTTTATGTCATCTTTACCATTTCATTCCTTCAGAATATTCATTAGAGACTCCTCCGACTGATGACTCTTACGAACAAGCGTATGATATTGATGCTGTTACAATCGATGGTGAATCTGGTGTAATGACTATTCAAGTAAATGGTGAAAGTGTTGAAGTTGGAAAAATCATTTCTTGTAATTTAATTAAGAAATATGATTCTTTCTATGACAGCTCTAACTGGGATATGTGTGATGGAACTTGTTATTACAGCACAGAACTTTTGGGAAAATGGAGACAGTTCAAAATTATTTCAGGTACCGACGAAAAATGTTTCTGTATAACTATAAATGAAGGAGACCCTGACGAAGAAGTTACTTATGACGTAGTCTTCTCTACAAGTTTTACCGGAGAAGTTAAATACTATGACCATAGATGGGCAAGCGTAAATAATGTAGATGTCTTCAATGATGGATGTCAAGTTGGTTGGGCACCAGGAGTCACAATTGATGCGAATGGTTATTCACAAAGTCAAGGAGAACAAGGAGAGGGTATGATTTCTCCTTGCACAACTCCAGACGTTCCATTAGATGCTCGCGTAAATAAGGCAAGAAATAATAATGATACTGGATTTATGGCAGTTCCTGTCTCTGGCAAAATTGACTTCATGAATATCCCATCAGGCACAGCAGAATCAAGTATTGCGAATGGACTTAGTGACCCAGACTGGATTTATACTTAATAGATTGACTTTTCCAAAAAATTTTGATATAATAATAGTAGTTCAGTAAGAAGGAGGAACTACGCAATGGAATTTAATGTTCGACAGAAAAATATTATTGCGGCAAATGATAAAAATATCCTCTGTTTAGCGTGCGCCGCAGCAGGTAAAACACGCACGCTGATTGGTAGAATAGAACGACTTTTGGATGAGGGCGTCGAGCCCTCTTCCATTGTCGCTTTTACATTTACAAATCAGGCAGCAGAGGAAATGAGAAAGCGTTTAGGCGATAAATGTAAAGATATGTTTATTGGTACTATTCATTCTTATGCAAATAAGATTTGTTCTATTGGCGGCATTGATACATATGATTATATTCAGACCGAACGCTTTGATAAAATTATTGAAAAGGCTATGACTGTACCGTGGGAAAAATATCCAGCAGTTAAGTATCTATTTGTAGACGAGTTTCAGGACACAGACCCAATTCAGTACAGCTTCATTACAAGAATCCCCGCAGAGAATCGTTTCTATGTTGGAGATGAAAGACAGTTTATTTACTCTTTCCGTGGAGCAACAGACCGCTTCATTCGAGAGTTGGCAACAGATGATAACTTTAAAAAGTATCCGCTCGTAGATAACTATCGTAATCCTCCGAACATTTTAAGATTCGCGGATGATTTCCTCAACTCAATGCCAAAGATTTCGCCTTGTGCAAATCCAGTACAGGTTAAGTCGGGTTTCCTTGATGAATGTACATTCAGGGACGCGGCAGAGGAAATGACTTGGACAGAAGATTGGACTGGTTGGACAGTTCTTTGTAGAACAAATTCAGAGATTGAAGCAGCTCAAGAATATCTTGATTCAAAAGATGTAAGAAACATTATTGTTAAGCGTGGAGACCTCGACCTTGACCAGATGGGAGACCTTCTTGGTCGTAATGCAGTTAAGATTATGACTGTTCATTCTGCAAAAGGACTTGAGTTTGACCACGTTGTTGCAGTAGGTTGTAAGACATTTAATGAAGAGGAAAGACGAATTTGTTATGTCGCCGCAACCCGTGCAATGAAGTCTCTTTATTGGTGTCCATCTATTAAATCTTATAGAGGTAAGGCAAGAACAAAAAAGACACAAGCTGGTAACGTTTTCTCCAAGACACAGAAGAAGTCCATTCAATTCTGAGGGGTGGAGTAAATGGAGTTTGTTACTATCTATGAGAATGAAGAATAGAAAGTAATGATGCCAAAACCGATTGCTGATGAACTTATGTTCAGAGCAAATAATCAAAAACAATTATCTCAAATAGAGTTTGAAATGATGACACAAGATGTGTTAACATATGTCGAACCTCTATTTGATTTAAAAGGTAAGCGTGTCATATCAACATCAAAAGCGATGATAGTAAACCGCGGCAAGATGGCGGCGATTACAAACATCTATGACCCGTTAACCGATGCAATTTTAATGGTAAGTGAAGCATTTGACCTTACTGAAAAAGAAGTTACACATGACTGGAAAATTGATATGGAGATTCTGATTAAACTCTATTATAAAACTCAATGCGAACAGAAATGTGTGGCGCATTTTTACGATGTAAAAACCAATGGAGTCTCAGGTTTTATAGCTTTAGAACTGCAAGATAATATCTTAATCCTCCCACTGATTCTTAATGAAGAAGGAAAAGTTTGGAGACTCTATTAAGGTTTTTCACATATTATTGTTACTCTCTGTGAGTAAAACCCAATTTAACAGTAATCCTTTTATAGGTCAGCAATGACTAACTAAAAGGAGGCTTTTTAAATGAAGAGAATTACTAAAATTATGTGTGGCATTATCCTCGGCGTGACCATGTGTTTTGCAGCGACAGCTTGCGGACACGATACAGATTCTATTTCTGACAGCAGCGAGATTGTTATTACTACAAGTGTCACAGAGAGTACTACAAGTACATCCGAAACAACCACAACCACATCGACAACAACGGATACGACAGAAACTACATCCGCAACCGATACAACTACAATAACAACTTCAACTACACTTGAGGAGACAGAAGCTACAACAGGTGGCATTGTTCCTCTTGCTAATGTGAAGAATGATACAAAGGAAGCTACCCAAGCACTCCCTTCATCTTCAAAGGTTGAAAACAGCGAAACAAAAACTACTGAGGTTGTAACCACTTGTGTGACTACAACAGAAGCACCAGCTACAACAGTGGAGCCTACCAAAAAGTCTGTTGAAGAAATCGCGGCAGAAGTTTGGGAAGGTAAGTGGGGTACTGGAGCAGACCGTAAAGCTCGTCTTGAGGCGGCAGGTTACGATTATGCTGAAGTACAGGCTGCAGTTGATGCTATGAGACCTACACCCGTTATTAACAATGGAACAGCCGATAATGCTGATGGTTATCCTATGACATATGTTAAGAACTTCTCTCGCGGTACTTACTATGCATACGGTTATCAGTGTACAGGCGGCTCTGGTAGAAGCCTTATTGACTGTTCGTATGGTTCTGGCGGCGTGAAGGGTTCTATTGCAAGTTCATATCTTTACAGAAATTATGGATATAACTACAATGGAAAGCGCACAATGGTATATCTTGAAATTAGTGGCTATCCATCAATGAATGGTTATTACTACCTTGATGACTCCGATGCTGGTAATCCAAATGTAATTGACTTTTACTACACATACAACAGCAACTGCCAGTTCCAGTATCAGGGCGTTGTAAGTGTTGATTGTTACATCGTAAGCTACTAATCTCAAGACAAATCAAGTTTATTTGTGGGAATAAGCTTGTGTGAACGGAATTGAGTTGGCACCTCAATTGCTAATGATAAGAAGGTAAACACAAGGATTACTGTAAAAAAATTGAAAATTGGGAATGATTGGGGAAGGCTTCTGCCTTCCCTTTTCTATTATCTTCTTGACTTTTTTTCAAATTTTTGATATAATAATAATAGAAAAATTGGAAGGAGGAAACTAAAATGGATTTAAGTTTCGTCAAAGATACAATCGAAGATAAGTGGGATGACTCAATGGGATGCGGCGGCTTGATTTTTATTATCTTGCTCGTACTTGCTATTGTCTTTGGCTTTTGTTGCCTGACTTGGTGGATTGAGTATCTTCTTTGGGGAGCTATCATGGTTAAGGTCTTTGGTCTGCCTGCTCTTACATTCTGGCAGATGGCTGGTCTTGACATTCTTCTTAGCTGTCTTATTCCCCATTCTTCAAGCAGCTCTAAGAGCAAAGACTGAGGTGAATTATGGCAACTTATATAATCGCAGATTTAAAGTTGTTCAACGATGAGTAGCGAGAACTTCTCGGCTACTCTTCTTTTGAACAGATGAACAAAGCTATTATCAGAACTTGGAATAAAACAGTTAAGCCCGAAGATACAGTTATCATTATGGGCGACAATGGTAATGGCGACCTTGAACAGATGAAGTCGGTAATCTCTCAGCTTAATGGTGAGAAGACGGCTACATCAAAACATTTGAATGAGAAGTTTTCAAAAGCAGAATGGAGAGAGATTGGCTTCAAACATTTTTGGGGCGTATCTATGTTTAATAAACTTGAAGATGGTAAGGAAGTTCTTTATATAATCAAGCCTATACTTAATCTTGATATATATAAAAGTGACTATGCTCTTCTTGTTGTTGACAGCGAGAATCCTATTGAAGGAATGACAAAAGATATTATGCTCTCTGCTGATGCGGCGAAGTGGGGATACTCTCCTTTAGACACCGCAGAGCTTCTTACAATTTATACAAATATGAAAGAGTTCGAGTCTATGGAAAGCACAGAAACTCGCTCTGATATTAAGGAGGAAGGGGAAGAATGAAAGTAACACTTGTTGCGCATACACCAGACCCATTGATGGTTTGTGCTTAGGCAGCAGCCGTCTGTTATGATAGCGAGCCTGATTTGAAAATCATTAAGGGGTGCATTGCATCAGGACACACATCAGTTCTTGAACACGCAACTTTTACATTCCGAATTGAAGGAATTTCTCGAAGCTGTTCACATCAGCTTGTACGCCATCGTATGGCATCTTATTCACAGCAGAGCCAGCGCTATGTTAAGTATGATGAACTTGACTGGGTAATTCCTGACTATGCGATTGATGAAAATTTTGCTCGTCAGGCTTGCGATATTGCACTCAATGCCTATAAGTATATGACTGATGATGCAAATCCGGGCTTCCAGAAGTCTACCGTTGATGCGGCAAGATGTGTCCTTCCAAATGCAACTCCAACAGTTATTTATGTTACAATGAATATTCGTGCTCTTATGAACTTCTTCAATGAGCGTCTTTGTACGAGAGCTTCAAAAGAAATTCATGAAATGGCAGAAGCTATGAGAGATGCAATTCTCAATGCAGATGATATCCCATATGAGCAGGGCGTAATCTTCCAAAAGATTTTCTGTCCAAAGTGTGAAAGATATGAGATTGCTTTCTGTCCTGAAGGAGCGAGAAACTGTTGCGGTAAGCATAAAACTTTAAAGCAATTAATCGGAGGTTAATACCATGTGGATAGCACTATTGATAGTGTTAGTGCTTGGTATTATCGGTGCAGTTATACTTGGGGTGGTCGTTGGAAACAGCGAGCGCCCCTCTATCTATACAGAAGATTTCAAGTAGGCAAAAGATAGTTTAAAACATAAATTTGAAAAAGAAAACCAAGAGCGTATTGATGAAGAGAGAAAGTAGGTTGAGTTAAGTCTAAAAGATTATGTAAATAAATGTGAAGTCCAAAGGTAGAATAGTCTTGCCGCCTTAGTCAAGGTGCAAGAAACTCTGCACGAGAATGAAGAGCACTACAAGGTACGTTTAAAAGAACTTGAAGATAAACTCGTTCAATCAGTAAGTGAGTCATCAAAAAACGAAGCCATTCAATTATAGGGCGTAGTAGATTTCTATGCAACAAAGCGACAAGAAATTTATGATGACTTTGAAGCATATCAAGAAAAAATCAATATCCGTAGAAATGAACTTGAACAAATCTTGAAAAGAGAAGAAGCAAAGTAGCAAGAAATTATCGAACAATACAAACGAGCAGAACAAATTAAACAAGACAAAAATTTCTACCGAATAGTCCTCTCCGAAGATGCCCAAGATGATGTTAAGAAATTAAGGAAAATCGCAGGAGAATTACATGACCCAACTATTATTTACAAACTCATTTATAAAACTTATTACGAAAAACCATTCACCGAAATGGTCGGACGAGTCGTATCAAGTGAGGCGGCAGCGTGTGGTATTTATAAGATAACTAATCTTGAAAATGGGCGCTGCTATATCGGACAAACAAGACAGGCTTTCAAAGAACGATGGCGTACCCATTTAAAGCGAGGGGTTAAAGCAGAGCCGGGCACATAGAACAAACTCTATGCGGCGATGTGGGAAGATGGAGCAGAAAACTTTACTTTTGAAGTTCTCGCCACCTGTGCGCCAGAAGAGCTTAACGAAAAGGAGCGAGACTACATTGCACTTTACCACGCAGATACTTGGGGCTATAATGGAACTGGAGGTAACATATGATTACATATAAAGATATTAAAGACTGGTTTGAGGGGACAAGCTATGTATATGGCACAGTAAAAACTTCAACAGAATTTGACGAAGCTAAGAATAATGTTTTGAAATTTTTAATGAATCACGAGGGGTCTGACCTTGAAGCTACTTTTACAATGCACAAAATTAAGTTAAAGAAAGAAATGACCGGCGAAGTTTTGGTAATAGAGAAGGACCTCCCTGAGCAGAAGTCAGATACTATTAGGGGACGTAGATTGACAAGAGCCGAGTGCGGAATTCTTGATGACTATCACGACCATTCTGCTGACAATATCAATGATATTATCTTGCCCCTTCTTAATTTATAATCTGAGACTAATAGAACCTACTCTTTTAGCGGGGTAGGTTCTTTTTATATATAGTTTATTATCTAACCGTTTTCTCAGGAAAACTTGGGAATACTTTTCTTAGACGAAAACTCCGGCAAAACTACTTTATATGCGAGAAAGGTATTTCTCGATTGGGCGGCTTAAGGTCCAATTTATTTCTTTATATAAAGGGGTGAATTAAATGAGCACATATAAGAAGACAGGTATCAATGGAGTTGATTATGCGGTACCATCAGTTCCGGGCTGGCATCCAGACCCTGTACCATTCCCACCACCTCCACCACCACCTAAGCCTTTGCCTCCATGTCCAGTTCCTCCTCCACCTCCAGTAGAATGGGAAGTATTCCCTTACTACCCACCATACCCATATGAGTGGATTGAGCCAGTGCCAATGCCACCTATTCCAGGTAAGCACCCTCGTCCATGTCCTCCACCACCTCCACCATTCATTCCACCTTATCCATGCCCAAGACCTGAGAAGGTTGATGAATGTTCTAAGAGATTGGCTAAACTTACTCAGAAGACAAAGACACTTGTTCAGATGATTAAGGATTTCGAGCAGAAGAATCGTCCTGTTATTGTCACAATTGGTCCTAACAGCTACCAGTTTGGTACTGAGAACATTACTGATTTTGACGGCGAGCCTGCAAAGGGTATGTATGCAAACCTTGTTTGTGGAGACCCAATTGAGGAGCTTGAAGAAGGCACATATGTAGTTGACGATACTAACACAAGAGTAGCTCTTAAGGACCCAGTTGATTTACTTCAGTCTGAGCTTGCAAGAGTTCGCAAGGAAATTACATTGGTTACAGCAGCAATCAATGAAGAAATTACTCCTGAACCTCCAGTGAACGTAAATCCTGCTGTTCCTGGTACAGACGAAACTTAACTTTATCTTTTTTGATTTGAGAGGGACCTGTTCCCTCTCTTTTCTTTTATACTTGACTTTTTAATAAATTTTTGATATAATAATTATATCAAAGGAGATGAAAAGAAATGATGAATCCGAACAGAGTTATAATCGAAAATACGCTACAGCGAACTTTTCATCTGGTGCTCTGTGTCGTTAACCGATACAACGAGGAGAAAGAGACTATTTATAAAAAGTCTCGCAAGCAATTCCTTAAAGAGTTAAATCTCGATGGCTGTTCGGTTACTTTAATAGACGGCTATCCACCAGCTGATATGAAGCTTAACGTGTTCTATGTCAAGCGTGACGGAAAAACCGTATGGGTGAAAACGAAAGAGGGCGGCGGAGCGAGCTGGGTCGATTGACCAAAACGTAGCTCATTTGAACTAAAACGCAGCTCATTTGAGTTAAAACGCAGCTCATTCGTAGCTTTTTTGAAATCGGAGGAAAGAAATGGAAAATGTGATTTTCAATTTAAGAAATGAAAAACAGAAATACGAAGATACAATCCAGCATATCGACTGGCTTGTTAAACAGTACGATGACAATAAGCGTGAACTTGACGCATACCGTGCTGGCACTCGTGAGAATGAGATTATCAAAAAGAAAGACGAGCAGATTGCCGAACTTCACAAACAGCTCCGCGAATATCAGAGTAAGGAATTTCTCGTTTCCGAATTTGGTTTCAGTGAAGAAGAAATGGCAGACGCTGACGAGTGGGTTAAGAAACACTATAATGAAACAAAACATCATGGCGGCGCGGCAGGTGGAAACTTTTCTTACATTATTATACCAACCGGCTTAGGAATAATCAAGGAAGTGAAATGTTCTTGCGGCGCATCACACACAATTCAGGACCTTATGTGAAAGGAGAATTATTGTGAAAACTTTAGCAAAGTTGTGGCTTGTTATTATTTTCATTTTAATTGTTGTGGTTGTCTTTTTTCTTTGCCCTATTGGACTGATAATCATTTCAATTGTTAGACATAGCCTTTGCTATTTTTTAGGCGGACTAATTTGGCTTATCACAAGCTCAGCACTTGTAGTGTTTGAAGAAGACGAAGTAAAGAGAATTATTAAGGAGGAATTTAACAAATGAGATATAAGATTGAATTACTTGGACAGAGAGACTGTCTTGACTTTTGCCAGAAGGCACAGAATATTGTTGGCGAAGTATCCCTCATCAGCCAGGGCGGCAAGTATCGTGTAAACGCAAAGTCTATTATGGGCTGTATGCTTGCGTCTGCTGAGTGGGGCGACGATGTTTGGGTTGAGTCTGATGCCGAAATTTATTCTGCTTTTGAACAGTGGATTAACAGCGAAGCAGAGGACGGCAACTTTATTCATGAGTGATGCCGCATGAAAGACGGGAAAATTACGCTTGCACGAGCGAAGAATTGTTATAAGCCTTGCCGCCTAAAGCCAGAAGATGAGAAGCGTTATCTCGCATCACAGGAATTCTATGACTTCAATGGGTTCTACTTTGAAGAAATGTGGAACTTAGATGCAGAGATTTGTTACTTCATTTTAGTAAGACTTGTCCACTATCGTGATATAAACTGGGGAGTGCCGGGATGTTTTCTTCAGAACTATGGCTGGCACAGTAATCAAATCACTGAGCGCAAGGCGAAAGAGCATTGGAATTCAGTGCTTAATAAAATGATAAGGGGATTCTACCTTTACTTGGTAAAGGATTTCCCTACACCAAAAGAACAGAAAATTATTGCCAAAGGGATGAAGCTCTTTACTGAGTTCTACTCGTGTCTTTGGGATTGAGGAGGTTTATTATGGGAGAAGACAGACTTTTATACCCCAAGAGCAAATTCAGATTTCATTTAACAAAGTTAAGAAAGGTTGAGGATGAAGATGGCAAGGAGCGTTTTGCAGTTGTTAGTTCGGAAATTATTTCCGGCAATGGTAAAAAGTTTCGCGAGTCGCTCTACGGCACATCGGCGCACATCGAAGTCGTAACAGAGAAGCCGGAGCGTTTTAAGCTCAACCAGATTTATATGCTTGCAACTCGTGACGTTGTATGGCTTTGGGCTGAGGAGGCTTAAGAATGAAAAAGGTTTTTATTTCTCAACCGATGGCTGGTCGCGACCAAGATGTCATTCTAAGAGAAAGAAAAGCCATTGAACTTATTATGACCGCAATGTTAGGCGATGATGTTTATTTCATTGATTCTTTTATACAGGGAGCCAAAGACGTAAACCCGTTGTTCTGCCTTGGTCATTCGTTGATGGCTCTTTCTAAGGCTGACCTTGCAGTTTTTGCACCAGGCTGGGAGAATTCTCGTGGCTGTCGCGTTGAAAAGCAATGTTGTAACGAATATAATATTCGTGTATGTGAAATTGAGTACGATGATTTAAGGAGGAGTTTAGATGATTGGCGCAGTGATAGGAGATATTGTAGGCTCCCGTTTTGAGTTTCATAATCATAAGAGCAAGGAGTTTCCGCTTTTTGCGGCTAATTCGCACTTCACTGACGATACGGTTATGACTGTGGCAATCGCTCTTGCGGTCATGGACCACAAAGAACATAACAGACCTCTTGATGAAGCCGCAGTCTACTGGATGCGTAAGGTCGGACAGCCTTATAAAAAGGCAGGATACGGCGGCAGATTTAGAGAGTGGATGTACTGCGATGACCCGAAGCCTTATAATAGTTGGGGTAATGGTGCGGCTATGCGTGTGTCTGCTTGCGCTTGGGCGGCAGAATCTATGCAGGAAGCTTTAATTATGAGTGATAAGGTTACTGGTGTAACTCATGACCATCCTCAGGGTCTTAAAGGTGCGGCTGCAACAACTGCGGCTATCTTCCTTAGCAGACAGAGCAAGGATAAAGCTGAAATTAAAGAATTTATTGAAAAGCATTTTGAATACGACCTGAGCCAGACTATCGACGAGATACGTCCAACGTATCATTTTAACGAGACCTGTCAAGGAACAGTCCCCGTTGCTATCCAGTGCTTCCTTGAAAGTACTGACTTTGAAGACTGCTTGCGTCTTGCAATCTCTGTTGGGGGAGATTCTGACACGCTTGCTGCCATCGCTTGTAGTATTGCTGAAGCATACTATGGTGTTCCGTGGAACTTAAAGCTTGAGGCAGATAAACGTTTACCGCTTCAGCTGCTCGATATTTTAGAAAAATTTGAGCAGAAATATCCATGCACTTATCTCTGATGTATTGCCACCCAATGGGTGGCAAATTTTTTTATTCAAAAAAGCTTGACAAATTTAGAAAATTTTGTTATAATCACGCGTGCGCGCACGCGCGTATATTTAAATAGTATAAAATCGGTAAAAATTTTAGAGTCAAAATTGGTTGACTTTTTCTAAAATTTTCGATATAATAATTACAGAAAAGTTTGAAAGGAGCGAAAGAATGAAAGTATTGCGAAGCGGCATTGACCTCTATGCACAGAAATGTGAGTGCGGTTGTATTTTTGCTTATAGCAAAGCCGATACGGTAGAGATTCAATGCGGCATACAGGAATGGGATACAGAAGTCGAATGTCCCGAATGTCATAAAAGAGAGCACGCATTCTTTTTCACTCGCGATAAATACAAGGAGGAGTTGAAGAATGAAGATAGGAATTGACCTCGACAACATTGTTGTAAACACAACTGAATCAGTAATCGAATATCTTAATGAACGCATCCCGAATCTTAATCTCAACATTAAAGACTGTAAACAGTACTGGCTTGAAAAGAATCTTCCTCATGGTTATGAGCTTATCGTACAGGAAGCATTCGAGTCCAAGCATATGTGGAAAAAGGTTAAGGTCATCAAGGGAGCGAAAAAGTATATCAATAAGTTAAGAGAAGAGGGACATGAGATTTATTTTGTGACCAGCTCTCTTCCCGAAAATCTCCGCAAGAAGATTAAGCATCTTTCAAGAGAACTTGATTTCTTCGAGCCGGGATACGTTGACAATCACACAATCAACATTCGTAAGAAACAGCTTCTTGACCTCGACATTTTGATTGATGACTGTATCGACAATCTGAACGGCGGCAGAAGATATACTTCCATTTGTATGAATTATCCTTGGAATGTGAATTCGCCTGACCATTCCATTATTCATTGCGATACTTGGAAGGAAATTTATCACGAAGTAAAGGCGATTGAGGAAGGAGAATATAGATAATGGAACTCAAATATTGGGGCAGAACATTTACTTCACCTGAACAGGTTGAAGCATATGACGCAGAGTTATGGGAGAAGTATCAGGAATCTGACTTTAAAGATGAAAAGTATAGTAATGAGAGGGACGATTTCTCTAATGCTGTAGGCAACTATATCCTTGACCTTCTCCGTACTTTAACCATTGACCTTGATGAAAGTAAGTTTGACGAAAGTACTGCAACAGACAAAGAGTACGAAGAGTTTACAGCTAAGCGGTATCAGCTCCAGAAGGAAATTGTTGAACTCGGTAAGATTATCGAATTCTGGTACGAATGGAGATATGATGAGCACGTAAATGAATATGACCTTGAAAAGTCTTATGCGTGTATGACATATTACTATCGTGATTACAAGGATAGGAGCATTTTCTTTGCTCTTGATTGTTGCGACTCTCCTTATGAGCCGTGGTATAATGATGGTTATTCCTTCTATGCGACAAAACGTAAGCCTTATGTTGCATACACTTATCTTGCATATGACGATGAGGAGGTAAAGAATTTATGATTTGGGTTGTAAGATTTTTCGTTCTGCTTGTTATCTTTTTGGTTTTTGATATTGTCGGATACAAAATCGACGGAGAGAAAGGAAAGAAAATTGGCTGGTTTGGTTGGTTCTGTTTCCTTATCGGTCAATTCTATGAAATGATTCCATGGGAGTCCCTCTTTAAGTAAAATTTCAAAATCAGTTCCGCTTGACTTTTTCAATAATTTTTGATATAATTATTACAGAAAATCAATCAAGAAAAGAAAACAAAATTCAAATAAAAATTTTGAGTTCTTTTCTTCTTGACTTTTTCAAAAAAATCTGCTATAATTATTATAGAAAATCAATCAAGAAAGGAAGAATGTGAAATGAAAAAGTACGTTGACATTGAGCGTCTTAAGGATAAGTACGCTATGGCATTTACACCGGGCGAGCATATCACAATCACAGAGAAGATTGATGGTGCAAACGCATCTATCGCTGTTGGTGAGGACGGCACCCTCAAGGCATTCTCTCGTCGTAATGAGCTTACTCCGCAGAGCAACCTTCAGGGTTTCTACGAGTTCGTTCAGAAGCTTGACCCCACAATCGTATCCGCAGTTCTTGGTACTCGTTACATCCTTTTCGGCGAGTGGCTCGTAAAGCATACTATCAAGTACCCTGAGGACAAGATGAAGCAGTTCTACGTTTTCGATGTATGGGATACTACAATCGAGCAGTACATTCCTTGGGAGCAGGTTAAGCAGTTCGCAGAGTTCATCGGACTCAAGACTGTACCTCTCTTCTTCGATGGTAAGTTCACATCTTGGGACGACGTAACTGCATTTGTCGGTAAGACAGAGATGGGTGGCGAGCCTACTGGTGAGGGTATCGTCATCAAGTCACAGGACCGTCTTGACAACAAGTTCAGCGGTACTCCGCCTTACGTCAAGATTGTCGCAAAGGAGTTCTCTGAGGTTCATCAGTCTAAGCCTCAGAAGGATATCGACCCTGAGAAGCTCGCTGCAAAGCAGGCTGCACAGGACCTCGCAGAGACAATTGTAACTCAGCGTCGTGTTGAGAAGGCAATTCAGAAGTTCGTTGAGGACGGTATCGTTCCCGAGAACTGGGACGAGAAGGACCTCGGCACAATCGCAAAGAATCTTCCTCGTGCAATCTACAATGACTGTGTTAAGGAGGAGCCGGAGACAGTCGACAAGATTGAGAACTTCGGTAAGATTTGTGCAGGCATCGCAATGAAGCATGCACGGGAGCTCGTAAAGTAATGAGTCGTTTTATGGGTTACAACGGCTTGCCAGCAAACGGTGTGCTGTTACCATACAGCACCCGTAAGGCTTATAGCCGCAGAGAGTACGCCAATATATTTGGCAAATTGCCGAGATACGGCACAGATGAAACGCCATTTGATGGCGCAATAACAGAAACTATTGATAAAGTTTTACAGGAGGATAATACTATGGAAATGGGTAATTTTATGCAGGGAATGTTCGGTCCGGTTAAGGGCGGTCTTTGTCGTCTGACAGTTGATGGCAATATTGCTATCAAGGTTCCGGGTGGATATAAGACTTACAATCCTGCGCAGAAGGCGTTTATCAACTGCGATAGCTTCGTATTTGATATTGGCGATGAAATGTTCTTCGTTATTCCTACTAATACGGTTGCAATCGGCGATATCATCATGGTAGGCGGCGAGCCTCGTTACGTTCTTAAGGTTGCTGACGACATGATTACTTGCATCAACTACAAGAGCGGTACTGTCGAGAATATCATGCCTGAGCGTCACATGTTCATGGGCAATACTTACTTCTACGGTAAGATTATGAGCCTGTTCGGTAACATGGGCGGCGTGCTTGGCGGCGGTGAAGGCGCACAGAACGCTATGAAGTTCATGATGATGAAGCAGATGTGCCAGGGCATGGGCGGCAAGGATACTGGTATGAATCCTATGATGATGATGATGCTCATGAACGGCGGCGGAATGAATATGTTTGACAACCTTTTTAAGGCTGCAAATCCTATCGTTCCTACTCCTGCACCTACCACTGAGGTAAAGGAGGGCGAATAATATGGGCGCACCTGCAAATGTAAATCTTAATGATTATGCGAAGGAAGAGGGCTACGTCATTGGCGTAGACCTCGCCAACGCTGAAGCAACCGATGTAGTTGTTACAGATACTGAAGTAGCTGTAACTTTCGAGATTAAGGAGGATAAGTAATGGGTGGAGGAAGTTGGACTGAAGAGAAGTTTTGTAGCTATTCTCGTTCTGTCGGTAGAGACGTAAGCGAAGGTAGAGCGTTGCTCAGTCATGACGTAATGCAGAACTATAAGCAGCGCAGACTTGCTGACCAGCTCAATCCGAAGAATGTAATGAGAGAGTGCAGAGATAGCGACGAGCATCCTGCAACTGTTCCTGTAATTCTTGCCCTTGACGTAACTGGTTCTATGGGCGATACTGCAAATGAGGTTGCGGCAGAACTTAATAACATCATGACCGAACTCTACAAGGAAGTAAAGGATGTTGAGTTCATGATTGCGGCAATCGGTGACTTTGTATATGATAATACTCCGCTTCAGGTATCTCAGTTTGAGTCTGATGTTCGTATTGCGGAGCAGCTTGACCTCGTATACTTTGAGCGTGGCGGCGGACCGAATAGATGGGAGTCTTATTCTTCTATTTGGGCATTCGCTGGTACTCAGACTGACCTTGACTGCTGGAAGAGAGGTAAGCGCGGCATTATCATCACTATGGGTGATGAAGAGCTTAATCCTCACATTCCTCGTCCTGAGTATGAGGCTGCAACTGGTCAGAAGGATTGCTACGCAAGCAATGATAAGGATATCGATACTGAGGTCGTTTACGACCAGGTGAAGGATAAGTATGATATCTACCACATCAACATTGAGCACGGTCACAGACCTTCTATGGTAAGATGGGAAAAGATTCTTGGCGAAGACCATATTTTCGGCTGTCCTGTAAGTGGTCTTGCACAGGTAATCGCTCAGATTATCGCTCAGCACGAGAACGATGAAGTTGCACCTGCAACTGAGCCCGTTCCTGTAATTGGATTCACTAACGAGATTTCTTGGTAAAGGAGAATATGAATGACGGACATTAAAATTGTAACTGGTCTCAACTACGGTGACGAGTCGAAAGGACTCGTTGCCAACGCGGTAAGTACTGCAACCTGTCTGAATGTTATGCCCTCTAACTCTTGTCAGAGAGCACATACGGTAGTGGAGAACGGTGTAAGGAGAGTGTTCCGTCATTTTGGTAGCGGTACTCTCAAGGGTGCCGCTACTTATTTCGCTGACAGGTTTCTGGTAAATCCGGCTATGTTTAGGCAGGAGTGGGAAGAGCTTGTCGCTATGGGCGTAACTCCAAAGGTATACTGTCGCAGCTCTGTGAGAATTATCACGGTAATGGATATGTATGCCAACGTATACCTTGAAAAATTAAGAGGGGATAAGTCTCATTCCTCAACGGGATGCGGCGTTTGGGAAGCTCTCAATCGTCATAAGACTTTAACTGACGAGAAAAATGTGTATGCTTTCTCTGATATTATCACATACTATGAAGAGTTATTCAAGAAGTGGAACCACGGCACAATCGATGACGAGGCACAAGATTGGCTCCACGGCGCAGCTCTCAAGGCAAATTCTGATGATGACCTCAAGTTTTTCTACGACCACGTAGAGGTTATTGAGGACGACATTCAGGAGAAGGCACTCTTCCACTCTTATCCTCTTATCGTTTTTGAGAACGGTCAAGGCTTACTTCTTGATGACTCTTTCTGTCTTGACTATGACCACAATACCCCTGCATATGTAGGTACAAAGGTACCGGCTGACCTCATCGCTAAGAACTTTGTTCCGGCAGAAGTTCAGATTGAACCTCTCTATGTAACTCGTTCTTACCTTACTCGTCACGGTAAGGGACAGGTTGGTATCACTGGAAATTGCGAATGTGACAAGGCGGCAATCAATTCAGATATGGTTGACCTTACAAATGTGCCTAACCCTAATCAGGGTACACTTCGTTATGGTAAATTCACCATTGAGGAAGCTAATGCCGCAATAGCAAGAGCTGTTAATGACAATCGTAGTATCGCGGCGAAGGGATTTGCTTCTATTCCATCTGTCGTTATTACTCATATGAATGAATACAGAAGCCAAGAACTTTGGGGCGCAGTAGCATCTGCTCCTGTAAAGGCTTATGTTTCAACAGATGAAAGTAAAATTTCAAGAAGAAGAAATTATTACACTTAAGTATCTTGACTTTTTCTATAATTTTTGATATAATTATTATAGAAAGTTGAGAGAAAGAAAGGAGAAATAAAATGGCAGATGTTATCTTATATATGATGGTAGGAGTTCCCGGCTCTGGTAAGTCCTACATCGCAAATACTCTGAACGCTCCTGTTGTATCTTCCGATGCAATCCGTGCAGAGTTATTCGGTTCTGAAGAGGACCAGACTCATAACGGAGAGGTTTTCAATGAGGTTCACAACCGCATTAGAAAGTATCTCCTTGCAGGTACTTCCTGTGTATATGATGCTACCAACCTTTCTCGTAAGCGTAGAAAGTCCTTCTTGAAGGACCTTCCTGCTGGCGTGAAGAAGATTGCTGTAGTAGCCGCAACTGAGCTTGACATTATCCTTGAGCAGAACGCTTCTCGTAACCGTAAGGTTCCTGAGGACGTTATCATGAGAATGTATAAGCAGATGACTCTTCCTCGTCTTGATGAGGGTTGGGATGGCATTCGTATGATTGCGCACCCTAAGAACATCAAGACTCTTGGTGAGTACCTCTATGATGCTTACGGCGTAGACCACGACAATCCTCATCACTCTGCAAACATCTTTGACCACATGATTGAGGCTGGTGCTTATGCATCTGCTCATGGTGAAGAGAAGGGTCTCGACAAGCATCAGATTCATCTTGCACGCACTGCCGCATTGTTCCATGATATCGGTAAGCCGACTGTAAAGTCTCGCTTAAAGATGAATGGTGAAATGGACGACAAGTCTCATTACTACAACCACGCAGAAATCGGTGCGTACATGATGGCTTGCTGCGCTAACCAGTTCTCTGGCGATAAGCAGCATAGTTTACTTGCAGATATGATTGTTCTTACTCAGTGGCATATGGAAGCATTCGCTGACCCTGACCACTACCTTGAGAACTTCGAGAAGACTTATGGTGAGCCCCTCCGTAAGGTGTTCGAGCTTGTCCATGAGGCAGACTTACACGCACATTAAGGAGGATAAATATGCCCTTTTGTAAATGTTCAATGCCCGATGGGCTTGTGATTAAACCGGACGGGGTTAATGAACTTGACCCCTGTCTCTACCAGACAGAAGAGGTTTATACCAACTGTACAGTAGAAGTATCTCGTTGTAAAAAGTGCGGTTGTTATAACATAAGCTGGTATCGAACTGCGGCGACAGAAGAAGTCCCTGAAGAGGGATGGGAAGATGTCCTTCGTCCTTACTCAAGAGAGGAGGACTAAATGGGAAGAGCCATCTTATGGATTTGTATAGGCGTAATGAATATTGTTTCGTCTGTACTCAGGAAGAAAACAAATGAATCCAAGGGCAAAAGCGCTTATTGGGACGGCGTATTATGCGGTCTTAATATCACGCTAATTCTCGCATGGGTTTGCCGACTTTGCGGATTGATTTAACAAATTTTTATAACTTAAATCCTTGACTTTTTCAAGAATTTTTGATATAATTATTATAGACGATGGGAAACGGCAATACATAAAAAGCAGATAAAAGCATCAGATTGATAATCTGTTCACTCGAAAGAGCGGAGCTTGCCCGTAAGTCAAGAGTAGAGAATGTAAACTCGAATAAACAGCTCATCGTGTTTGGCACATTCCTTAAAACCGTCAGTCAATGGCGGCACAGTTGGTAGCTTAGGCTACAAATGGGAGCGCAAAGTTCACTTCGGTGTTCTAAAAGAGAGGCGCGCCGTTCCGTAAGGAAAAGAGGGAAGAAGGATTCGGGGCTTCGATAGGTTCGCTACCTCCTTGAATTTTAGACCTCATTGGTGTAGAATCGAAGCGGCAGTTATAATGTTCTGCCGAGAACTGAAAAACATTATAATGTGGGATTGGTCTAATGGTCATGATGCCTGCCTTCCAAGCAGGAGATGGGAGTTCGATTCTCCTATCCCACACCAATTGACGGGTAATGTAAACCGTCGAAATTTCATTAAGACGCACACAGCAATTCATAAATATATAAAAAAGCATTTAATGAATTGGTTATTAAGGAATTTTTTATTTATTCTGCGTCTTGCGTATTTATCAGATGTACCTACCACGCCTCTGCCAGAACGAAAGTGAAGGTAGTCGACAACCTGTCCGAGTAGTCAGGTAAGCGTACCACGGTAGGTCTGTCCTAAAAAAGACATTCCGACCCTATGGCAGGAGTGATTCAGGCGCCGAAGAAGGAATATGAATCACAAATGCGGTATGGCGGCGGAGTTTGGATACACTCCGTACACAAAAGGTCCAGTTATGCTCCAATATCCCAACTGGCAGAGGAAATCGGCTCAAACCCGATACAGTGTGGGTTCGAATCCCACTTGGAGCACCATTTACGTCACGCACAGCAACCTATAAACAATCGCCATTTTTATGCTATTGATACGCAACCCGTGACGTGTTGTAGATTCTTACAGCGAAAAAATAAAATGAATCTTGTTTGGATTAAAGGAGGAACTTAATTATGAGTTTTACTGATGGTATTCGTAGAAACACAAACCTTACTCGCACTGAAAACGGTGCAACAGTGAAGTCTACTACTGGTAGCGCTTTGCTTAACCTTTTCGCTCGTGTGGGTGGTCTTCGTAACCAGCCTGAGTCAGAGATTAACCGTCTCTACCTTGATGCTCGTAACGAGGACAAGGAGCTTGCAGATAACCTCATTCTTTACACTCGTAACATCCGTGACGGTGGTATCGGTGAGCGTAGAATCGCAAGAATCCTTTTGAAGACAATTGCCCTTAAGGACCCTGCAAAGGTTCGTCGTAACCTTGACACTATCGTGTCTGCTGGTCGTTGGGACGACTTGTTCGTCTTCGAGGGTACAAGCGTTGAGAATGACGCTCTTGAGTTCATGAAGGAGCAGTTCCGCAAGGACGTTCTTGGCATGGGTAAGCAGGAGAACATCTCATTGCTTGCAAAGTGGTTGCCTTCTGCAAACACAAGCTCTAAGGAGACTCGTAGACTTGCACGTAAGGTATACACATATTTCGGCTTGAGCGAGCGTACTTACAGAAAGACTCTTTCTGCACTTAGAAAGTACCTTGATGTTGTCGAGAAGAAGATGTCCGCACAGGAGTTTTCTGCAATCGACTATCAGGCAGTACCTTCTGTCGCTATGACACGCTACCGCTCTGCATTCGGTAAGCATGACTATGAGCGTTTTAACGCTTACATCAATGCTGTAACAAGCGGCGATGCTAAGATTAACGCATCTGTCTCTTACCCATACGACATTGCAAAGACTTACGTCGATGCTTGCGGTTGGAGTTGGAGCAGTCGTACCCTTCAGGTTGACCCTGTCCTTGAGGCTCAGTGGAAGGCTCTTCCACAGTATGTAAAGGGCGAGCACAACGCTATCGTTCTTGCAGACGTATCAGGCTCTATGAGCGGTTTGCCAATGGCAACCTCTGTAAGCCTTGGTATCTACTTTGCAGAGCGCAACAAGGGTGCTTACGCAAACCTTGTTATGTCCTTTACTGACAAGCCAACTCTTTACGAGCTTGACCCAAAGGCAACTTTGGCTTCAAGAGTAAAGCAGGTTATGTCTCACGAGGGCTATAACACTGACCTTGACCTTGCTTTCCAGCGTATCTATGATATCGCTAAGAGAGAGCACGATGCACCTTCTGCACTTATCGTCATCTCTGACGGTGAGATTGATAACTACGCACAGAGACTCCGCAGAAACGGCAGCTCTTTCGAGAGTATTGCTGAGAAGTGGCAGGCAAAGTACGCAGAAATCGGTCTTAAGGCTCCTAAGTTGATTATGTGGAACGTTGCTTCACGCGGCGACCGCTTTATCGACGGTAAGGAGAACAGAGGAGTAGCTTACGTAAGTGGTAGCTCTGCTGCAACTTTCAAGGAGCTTACAACTCTTATCTCTCAGGACGCTATGACTGCAATGAAGGAGATTCTTTCTCGCCCAGCCTTCCAGTGGAAGTGAGCGAGATGCTCTATAAATTCGCAACAAAGTGGGTGTAGGCATCAGCAATGATGCCTATGCTTCCTGATTATATTGCCATGATTATATGGCTAATAACTGAAAAAATAGGAGTGTTATAAAATGGCTAACAGAAAGTATGTTTGCCCTATTTGTGGCAAGATTTGGTATACACCTAATGATGTTGCCGCTTGTGCAACTAAGGACGCGGCAGAAGAGACAAAGAAGAAGAGCGAAGCACGCAGAATTGAGGCTTGCCGACAGAGCGATTACACTAACCTCATGAAGCGTAAGGACCGCATTACTGAAGCATACAATAAGCTTCGTCAGGAAGTTTACACTTTCAACTGTGCGGCACAGGAGTACTCTCGTAAGTACAAGCAGCCTCTTATCCGTTGCGATATTAACTGCATCTTTACTGCAACCGGCGGTAAGCAGCCTTGGTATCCGCCTCTCAAGGAGACAGGCAAGCCAATCGATACGTTCGGAAACGAACTGAGAGACCTTATTCGTAAGGAACTTGACTTCTAATAGGAGGGAATACTTTGGCTCACAAAGATTACCCTACTCAGAAGGATTGGGGTTACGATAAGAGAAAGAGAAATTATAACTTCGAGGACGAAGACGGAAACAGAAGAGAGAAAGACCGGAGAAAAAAGGACTCGGAGCGTCGCCGCAGTAAACGCAAACGCGACAATTACTACGATGACGATGAAGATTGAGCAAAAGGGAGTCAATATTGGCTCCCTTATTTTATTTTATGAGGTGGTATTATGGTAACTTTATTCTCCGTTCTTGGGGCGGCGTTTAGTCTCGGCGGGAATATACTTATTATTCTTAAAAAGAGAATGGGGTGGCTCCTATGGATTTTTGGTAACATTGCTTGGATTTTGGTTAATGTATTTGGACCTTTTAACTTGGCAATGGTAGTTATGTATGTTGTTTATTTTATCATCAATCTGATTGGTTTTCTCAAATGGAAGAAACCTCTTGACAAAGAAACAAAAATGTGATATAATTATAATAGAAAATGAGAAAGGGGTGCAATATGTATAAAGTTAAGAACGAAGAAGTATTTTACTTTCTCGATAGACGCTCTGGCTGGAAGAAAGAACCTGTATGGACAAAACTTGAAGGCTACTGGGAACTTATCAGAGTTCTCGCTAAGGTTCTTGATTTCGGTCGTGAGGGTGCAGACAGACCTTATTATGAAGTTGATTTCACTGGTAATGACCTCCATGCTCAGGTAGTATGGGAATACGATGGCTATTACCAGACAAAGGCTCATGTTTACTATGAAAAGCGTTACTTCTTCTGTAGAGAAGATGGAAGCCCTCTTGATGTTCGTGCTTTTGAAAAGGATGTAAGAAAATACCAGAAGGGAACTCCTCCTACTTATCATTTCTCTGACAAGGACCGTACTACTGGCTGCACTCATGGACAGAAGCTCTATCGTTTCAAAAGCAAAGATAGACTTTACTTCTTCCGTGCAAGTGCCGTTCCTCACACTGGAAAGTGTGGTTGGGGACATTACACTTCTCCTACTCAGCTTGGTCGTCATCTTAGAGAAGATGTAACTCGTCCTCGCCTTAAACCTTGTCCTTATGATACTTGGGATGGTCCTGACCGTCATCGTGACCGTAGCTGGAAGACCAGCTTCAAGTGCAAGCATCAGTGGGAAAAGCACCTCATTCGTCGTAGCAAGCAGAACGGAGACGTTTGGGTACAGGAGGAAGAGGCATGTTAAAACTTGCACATGAATATGAAAAGGAGCTTGATTCACTCCTTTATTAGCATTTTTATGACAAAAAGAATCAGTGGTACTATGGCGGCGAAGACCATAAGCAAAGAATGAGAGTTGTAAAGGACAAAGTCCAGTATGTTTCTATTGATAAAGACGGGAAATTTAACGGTTTTATTTCTTGTCGTTATAAAGAAGAGGAACACAAAATTACTGGACTGGTTTTAATTTCATTCAACAACAATAACCCGGCGCTCATGAAAGATTTGATTTTTTTCTTTTATACAATGTATAAAGACTATAAAGCTGAAAGTCTCAGCTTTGCTATTTATCGTGATGCGCCCTTCTATCCATAGGCATTGAAAGCAATGAATATGTTTGGCAAGCCAATTATCGAACAGCCAGACAGACGCTATAAACTCGCAGATGGATTGCTTCACTATCTTGACTACTTCACTCTTAAAGCCAATACAATTGACTTCGCTAAGGCAGAGAAATTTTTAAGGATGGGTGAGCAGAATGAATAATCTTTACAGCTTTTCAAAAGAGGAACTTGATTTCCTCACAGATATGTATTAGCTTCACCTTAAGGAATGCGGCGGAAATACAGGACGAGAGAAAATACCAAAGCATTGGATTAAGTTGACAATGTTTTCTCCGCCGCGAGCAGGTCGATTCTATAAAGGAATAAATTGTAACTGTGGATGGGAGTTTTATTTACCAGATGGAACAGAAAAGACTATCGAACCTGATGTTGCTCGGTAATTTTATTTGCACACTCTTTTATGCAACATCTTATCCGTATATCTATGCCGAGACTGTCAAGGCAGTCCCTCGACAGTTTCTCGGTTTAGAACAAATTCTATGCTGTATTTCAACCATTATCTTTTGTAGACTTTGGAATAAATACAGTGACAGACTTTTTAATCACTATAAAAAAATCTTATGGGCAGAAGTAATTGCAGATATTATACTCTTCTCAGATGTAATGATACGAGGAGACCTCAGCTTTTATTTCTTACTTAATATACTAATCTACTCACTAATAACTCGAAATCTTTCTTGCGGCGGCACAAAAATGCGAGCCAAGGTAAATCCTACTGAGAAACTTCGAGAACGATATGATAATAACAATCAAATTGTATCGGCAACTGCTACCCTTTTAGGAGCAGGTTTTGCTATTATATGCCCACTTGACTTGAAAATCTTATTCGTATTTGCTTTAATTGGAAACATAGTAGATAATTTCTTCTACTTACACATATATAATAAAATTAAACGGAGGGACATGAATGAAAAAGCCACTTGTAATTAACTTGTTTGGAGCGCCGGGCAGCGGCAAATCAACAGGCGCAGCTTATATTTTCTCACAGCTTAAGATGCGTGGCATCAACTGTGAGTTGATTACTGAGTATGCCAAGGATAAGACATGGGAAGGTAACCATGTAGCTCTTGATTGTCAGGAGTATATTTTTGGAAAGCAGTCATTTCGTATGAAGCGCTGCCGCGATAAGGTTGATGTAATCATCACTGATAGTCCTCTTCCTTTGGGTATCTTCTATAACTCAAACCCAGTGTTGGACGAGAACTATGAGAACACTGTTATGAACGTTTTTAACACTTATGACAACCGTAACTATGTTCTTTGCAGAGACAAACCATACAACCCTATCGGACGAAATCAGACACAGGCGGAGTCAGATGAAATTGGCGACAGAATTCAGTTCTTCCTTGAAGATAGAAATATTGACTTTGTTCTTGGACTTGGTAATGTTAAGTTCTATGACTTTATCCTTACCAATACACTTCTTGAACTTAAAGATAGGGAGAACGACCAGTTAAGACTAAGATTTAAGAACGGTTCATATATGGAAGCATATCCATATACTTGTGAGGGTTGCGATGGCTAATGTAAAAAATATTGATTAGGTAATTATGATAGGGCGCGATGATGAAGGTAATGAAGTTCTCTTTAACTTTAAGGGAGTTGATAACTGCGCCCTTGTAACTCAAAGCTTTTCAACAGTGGGCGGCACTTGCTATGATGTAGAATTCCATGCAACAGAGCATTGGATTACATTTCAGGGTGAAGAGCTATATCCTGCTGGCGGAATGTATGCAAGGGAGACGAAGAAATCTCCAGCAGACTTGCAGGTAGAAAATGACTCGCTGTTTACTAAGGATTACGGATTAAGGGAAATTTCTTGGTAATTAACTCCTTTACTTTTTCTATAATTTTTGATATAATTATTATAGAAAGTTGAGAGAAAAGGAGTGTTAATATGAAAAGACTATTCGTAACAGGCGACACTCATGGCGGCATTGATATGTCCAAACTTAATTCTCGTCACTTCCGCAATACCGATTTAACAAAGGAAGATATCCTTGTTGTAATGGGTGACGCAGGTTTCATTTGGAACGGCGGCGGAGAAGAGAAGTTCTGGCAGAAGTTCCTTGACGACAAACCTTGGACTACATTCTGCGTATTAGGCAACCATGAGAACTATGATGCAATCGAGAAGCTCCCAATCGTGGACTTCCACGGTACACCTGCTCGCAAGGTTAATGACTCAATCTACTACGCAATTAGCGGAGAGGTCTACAACCTTTGTGGTAAAAAGTGTCTTGTTGTAAATGGTGCTGATTCTCATGACAAGGCTTTCCGTAAGGAGGGTAAGTCATGGTGGGCACAGGAGAAGATTACACAAGATGATGCAAACAAGGCTCTTGCTACTCTTGCTCAGCATAATGATAAGGTTGACTTTGTCTTCACTCATACTGGTGGCACAGAGGTTTGTAAGATGCTTGGCTTCTCACCTACAAGTTCAGATTTTATGCTTGACCTTGTTTTGAACACAGCAGAGTACGATGAGCATTTCTGTGGTCACTACCACGTTGATAAGCTTATCGACAAGACTCGTGTTCTTTATGACGATGTTATGATGATTGCGGCTGACTACGAAGACGCATGAATCGATATCGGTGGAGTATTCAATATAACTGAAGATATTAAATTAAAGAGATTAAAGGAGGAAATTGTAAATGAGTTTCTTTTACAATGAAAAGGAAGACGAAGTAAGAGGTGGCAGAATTGCCGCAGTTGCCATTGGAGGAGTGGCGGCTATTGTGCTGTTCTTCTCGTCACTGACACACGTACCCGTAGGCTCTGTTGGTGTTCAGACCAATATGTCCAGAGTCACAGGTCGCACCTATTCCAGCGGTTGGTATTTCAAAACTCCGTTCGCGGTTCAGGTGCATGACATGAGCATTCGACAGCAGACGATTGAGTATGACACAATCGAAGGTGAGCTCGCTGGTAAAGAGCTTATCAACATGAACCTTAAGCTGGTTTATTCACTTAATAGTGACAAGGCGGCTTATGTTTACGAGAACTACGGCGAGAACTACATCGACACTCTGATGCCCCGTGATGAGGTCTTTGATGTTGTTAAGGCAACTGTTGCTCAGTATGATATCGAAGAGGTTCGTTCATCTCGTGACGGCATTATGACTCAGGCTCGTGATGCACTTCAGGCTCGTTTCGGTGAGCGTGGCGTAACTATTACTTCTCTTGCACTTTCCAACTACAACTTCGGCGACCTTGAAGCATCTATTCAGGCAGAGGTACAGGCAAAGCAGGAGCGTAAGACTGTTGCAGAGCAGAAGGCTCTTGAACTTGAAAAGGCAGAAGCAGACCAGCAGGTAAAGACAGCTCAGGCTAAGGCAGAAGCAGACGCTAAGAAGATTGCCGCAGAAGGTGAAGCTGAGGCTAAGAAGACCGCGGCAGACGGCGAAGCATATGCAAAGAAGACTATGGCAGATGCAGAGGCATATGCAATTCAGAAGGCTAAGGAAGAGATTACTCCGGAATATGTTGAGTGGCAGAAGTGGCAGAAGTGGAACGGCTCTTGGCAGGTTATTGGAACAGATGGTTCTACTATCCTGAGTGTTCCTGCTGAAACTGTAAAGGCTGCCGTAGAAAACAGTAACGAGGGCGCAGCTCCTCAGGGGGAATAATAAATGACTAAAGATAATGAGAAGAGAGCCGACGCCATTGTCGGCACTCTTCTAACTCAATTTGAAACCATGTCTGAGGAAATGTCTTTTACCAGTCAGCTTGAACTGGCTTAGACTATCCTCGCACTTGAACAGGCTAAGACAGCCGGCAATCCTCATGTTATGAACTGGGGCACTGTTAATGTCCATCAGGCTTTGGACAATGGTGAAATTGCAAATACATATACCAATGGAGGTAAGTCTAATGGAAATTAATGGCGTAATTGTCGAAACAGCTCTTACACCCGATGCATTTCAGATTGGGGCGAAGCTTACAATCGACGGAAAAGAAGGAGCGGTTGCTCCCGTATTCCCAATGGATACAAGAGAAAATCTTGCAACCATGTTGACGATTGCTGGTAAGCAGCGTTGGGAAGATATCAAGGGGTCTCCTGTGAGATTTAAGGTTGAACAGGAAGGCGACGACCAGTATAAACTTACGGCTATCGGTCATTTTATGGAAGACCTGTGGCTTAATATTCCTGAACCAACGGAGTCAGAGGAAACTGAATAAAGGAAAGAAAGTCAAGGCTGAAAAGTCTTGACTTTTTTTATAATTTTTGCTATAATTATTATAGAAAATATGAAAGGAGTAAATCAAATGAAATATGTATTCATTGGTTTTGGAGACAACTGGGCTGATGAAATTGATGTAGATATCAATACAGCAGTTAAAATGAGTGAAGAGGATTTTGAAGAGCTCTTCAAAAAGATTGATGCTATTAAAAGAAAACACAGAACAGAAGCCTGGTATAGCGTTGGTTCAAATGAAAGCATCGAATACGAAACTGGCGCAGAATTCGTTGATGCAGTTGATATCAGAGAAATGACAGAAGAGGAATACAAAGTCTTTGAAAAGTTTGGAATTATTGATGGAGAAGGAAGTATTCTTTATAACATCAATTATCTGTATGAAGAGTGCAAAGACCTTGAAGATGCTGTTGATTATGATGATGAAGAGGAGGACTATTAATGGATAAAACATCACTTGGCGACAGAATGAAACAGTATGAAGCCGTTCCGAAAAACTTCCTTATGAGGAAGAACCCGGTTATCATCCGTCTTGATGGTAAGGCTTTCCACACATTCACTCGCGGCTTCGAGAAACCATTTGACAAAATCATCGAAATAGCCATGAAAGAGACAATGCTTTATCTTTGCAAGAACATTCAGGGCTGTGTTCTCGGTTATACTCAGTCTGACGAGATTACTCTTGTCCTCTGTGACTATCAGAAGATTGACACGGACGCATGGTTTGAGTACAATGTTCAGAAGATGGTCTCCATCTCTGCGGCTATGGCAACATATGCTTTTAACATGATTCTCGACAACATCGCGGCAGATTCATTTGCTGAGGCAGGTAATCAGAAAACTAAGACAACTGACCTTATTATGAGAAAGAGAAACAAGGGAGCATTTTTCGATGCTCGTGCATTCTCACTTCCTCGTAATGAAGTAGTAAACTGCCTTATCTGGCGTCAGCAGGACGCAACTCGCAACTCAATTCAGGCTCTTGCACAGTCACTTTATTCTCACAACGAGCTTCAGGGCATCAACTGTAACAAGCTTCAGGACAAGATGTTCACTGAAAAGGGTGTAAATTGGAATGACCTTACGACCTATCAGAAGCGCGGCGCTTGTGCAATCCAGAAACTTGTAACTAAAGCATCTCAGACAAAAGGTATTGTTACAAGATATAGCTGGGTTGTCGACGATGAAATTCCTATCTTCACACAGGATAGAAGTTACATCGAAGATAGAATCACTTTCTATACACTCAAGGAGGACGACAATGATTGAGAATGCGAGAATAACAAAAGTTTCTCTTTCAATGGCTGACCACGGCTGCTTAACCTTCGGCATTATTGTCGAAGGCGGCGGCTGGGGTTGTAATATCGGTGGCTGGGCTATTGGTCACGGTTATAGCGGCGCAGACTACTTCGATGCAACAGGTGCAGGTCTCGTTGCAATGATGAAGATTATGGATGTCGTTGGCGTTGAAAAATGGGAAGACCTACAGGGCAAATACATTCGTGTAGATTCTGACGGCTGGGGTTCTACTATCCATAAGATTGGCAACATTCTTAAAAACGAATGGTTCGACATTCGAGAATTTTTCAAGAACGCAAAGCCTAATGATAAAGGCGTAGTGGTTCTTGATGAAAGACCACCAAAGGAAGAAGAAGAAGACTGGTACGATGAGGATGACGAGGTTCCTACAAGCGGAGTTAACTCTATTCCTCAATAAAGGAGGCATTAACTAATGGAGAAGCGTCACGCACTGTATCTTTTCCTTGACGACATTCGTGAAGCAAACATTCCAAATCTCAACAATCAGTTCCAGTACTACTGTGTTACTAAGCACGTTAATGGTGCGAAGTACTATGTAAACCAAGCTATTGAGCTTGGCATCAACGAGATTTGGTTTGACCTTGACCACGACCTTGGCGATTATGCATCACAGGGCGGCGACGCTATTAAGTTAGTTGACTGGCTCGTTGAGGAGTTCCATGACAAGAATGTTGTTTTCAAGTTCCACTTCCATTCTATGAACCCTGTCGGTGTTCAGAACATGAAGAATGCAGTGGAGAAGTATTGGGAGGTTTACTAATGGCTCAGTTTACTTTTAATACACTTAAAGAATGGGGCTTGGATACTTTCTGTGTCCAAGATTATGTAGGATATATTCACAACCAGCATGATGCAAACAGCAATATTCCTCTTGTAAAAGCAGGAGAACATTTTGCTGGCTTGGTATTATTTGACGGCGACACTCCGGAAACTGTTATCAGTTTTCTTAGAATGTGTCATGTTGCAGAAGTATCTGTGCTCCGCATTGACTTTTCAAATATTACCCTAACAGATGAGGGAAAGAAGTTCATCAAGTGGGTTGGAGATTCCATTGAATATGAACTCGGCGCAATCTATAAGGACCTTGAGTCCTACGAGTTCAGTTACGCTTGGGGACTTCAGGCTGACTGCCGCGGCGGAGTAGCAGAAAGATTTAATCAGGGCAGTTTCGTACAAGTGGAGGACTAAATGAACATAAAAGAGTGCGTAATTTTTGATACATGGTTCGTGCCGCCTGAAGAGTTCAGAGAGTTTTTTGAACAGCGTGGCTATCAGTCTTGCGATATGTTTCAACTCGGTAAAATGAATTTTGACCCTGAAATTGTCCAGTATATCAAAGACCATGCAAACTGGCACGCTTGGGATAAAGCAAAGTATTCAATGAAGGGCGCGCGTTCATGTGATTTTAAAATTGGCTTTGCGGGAGCGGCAACAATTATTGAAGTTGATACTGATAGACCTTGGTGTATAAAATACAGCAATGGTGATATTCCATATCCAGTTTATGCGTATATAAGAACCAATGAATATAATTATACCAATATTATTTTTATGAAAGGAGAGTAAAATATGAAAAAGAGAATTATAATCGCAATTGCAGCTCTTTGCGGCTGTGTAACAATGCTCACTGGTTGTAACTATGATTTGGTTGATACCAACTATACATACGACAAGGCTGTTATTTCACTTAACGGCAAGACTATTGTTGTTGACATAGATAAGTGGACTGACTACGAGGGCGAACAGCTTCAGGTTATCACTAAAGATGGTACTGTAATCCTTACCAGTTCTTTTAACTGCGTCTTGCTCAAAACTGATTCTGACGAAGATATCGTAGGGGCATTAAGTGAATAAGAAATAATTAAAAGGCAGAATTTTTATTCTGCCTTTTTCTTTACTTTTTCTAAAATTTTTGGTATAATATATATAGAAAATGAAAGAGAAAGGAAGCTGAAATATGAGCTTATTCAAAAAGAAGAAGAAAACAGAGGTTATCACCTTTTCCGTCGAAGATGCGAGAGCTATGGTTGAGGGTAGATATAATGAAGCCCTCGAAGAGATTCGACTTGACTTCTGGACAAATGTAAAAAAAAATGCAATGGAGGGAAAAACAAGTTATAAAAACTATGAATACCTCTATGACAGTACTCTTAATTCGCACGCTCTCGGCAAGGATATTGTAAAAATTTATGAAGCTATTGCCGCAGAGTTCGAAAGCTTCGGATTCAAAGTTATCCTTGAAGAGAGACTTACCAAAAGAGAAGACTTCACAAATATGCGTGACTATCTCATGATGAGAGATTGTGACAGAGTAAATTTGAAAATTTGCTGGGATAAGGAGGAATAATGATGGGATTCACCAAGCACACATTTCCAATCAGAATGATTGATACTGCACCAAGACCAATCGAAATCGTTTCTGGTTGGAAGCTTGGTGAAATCGGTTTCCATCGTTCTTCAAATGGCAAGGCATGGATTGCCTCTGACTTAATGTCTGGTATGAGAATTTGCACCGGTGCTACTCGTAAGGAGTGCGCTGCATGGTGCGAAGAGAATGCTCAGAAGATTGAGGACAGAAAGTTAGAGCCATTCTACATTCAGAGAGTAATGGAGTTCAGAGACTTACTTAGAAAGGAGTTAGAGAACCTTGAGTGATTTAGGTATTAAAAACTGGACCTCGACACCGGTTCCAGTAGAAGAGACGGGTGCTATTCCGCTCCCAACAGGAGAGTTCGAAGCCGTTTGTATTGAGTTTGATGTTCAGAAGACAAACGAACTCACACACTCGAAGCGTTATAATATCATCACATCCCACGGCGAGTTTATCATCGGCAATAAGTGCCGCAAGTGTACAGAATGTGGCAAGGAGACAAACCTCATCGAGATTTGCTATGAAGCTCCTTTCTGTAGCGACGAGTGCGTGGCAGCATATGACGAGAAGTGTTTCATTGCGATGGGAGGGACTCTTTAATGAGTATATTTGGAAAAAAGAAAAGAACAGGAGCTATTGTACCCGAATATAAGGGAGCTATACTTCCGCCACCTCCCTGCAAGCCAGCTAAGAAAGAGCTTCCTGACCCGCCGTTTGGCGTGTTAATTGCTCAGGAGTTCTCCAATAAAAACTTCGACGAGGCAGTAGATGTAATTAAAAAGGCTATCTGGGATGATATAGTCAAAGAAATAAAAGAGGGAAGTAAAAGAAGTGTAAAGCAATTTCGTTATTATCCTCGTCATTATTTTTCTTCTGACATAGATGAAGAAGAAAAAGCTATCAAAACTCTCGGAGCAAAACTGTCAGAAGTACTAATTGATTTTGGAAAAGAATTAGTCAAAAATGGATATGCTGTAAGAGTTGAAAATGATGTACAGTCAGATACATATTTTGATACCGAAAATAATAAGGTGAAAAGACGTCAAATAGGTTTTAAGTCTCATGAATTTGACTCTATTGAAATTACCGTATATTGGGAAGAAAGACTTCTTGAAGCTGGAGCATATCTTGAATACGTAGACTATTCCGGACCGGCAATAAGAAGAATTGGCAAGGATAATACGGAGTATTTTACACGCAGTTATAAAAAGACTATAACAACAAAGGAGGAGTTGGAGAATGGCAATCAAGATAACGGATGAAGTAATTGAGCGAATCAATGAGCTCTATCTCGATTGCGGCGTAAAGGCACAGGTTGCTCGTATTATTGGTTGTTCTCCTGCTACCGTAACAAAGTACATTATCCCCGGCTATGTGAGTAAGGCTAACCAAGCAGACCTGCCACCTTTTGATATGAGCAAAATCACAGGTCCCAAGCAATATACTTCCTATCAGGAACTCATGGATGCTTGTAAGTTGACTGAAGAGGAATGGAATGAGATGAAGGAAATTCAGAAGGGGGTTATGGTATGACAAGAGGATTACAGTGTAAAAATTGCATTCACTTTTCTCCCATATATCCTCCTCAAGAAATTATATACCCATATGATGGAGCGCATGAAGATATGATTGTCTTTGATGGTAAATGTCACTGTCTTGACAAATGGCATTATGCCATCTCAGAAGAGTATTGTACCTATCCTATTTTTATAGAAGAAGAAAACAGCATTGAAGACGAAGAACTCATTTATGAGTTCTTAAGATGTGAAGCAGAGGGGAGGAGTACTGATGAAATATTTACCTCAAGAAATGTGTCAGGAAGGACACTGGATGGCGGCAATGGATGACATTGATTTCATCCGTGATAATGAAGTAATCTTTAGCGGTTCCTTCCAAGTTCTCGGCTCTCGTCTCCTTGGTCTATCATATCCCGACTATCTGCGTTTCCTTCAGTCTCAGGGTGCGACCTTGAAGGGTAAGGAAGGATACTGCTATGGATACTTCAAGGACAAGGCGGCTTGCCAGAAGGTCTGCAACTTACTTAACGCAAAATGGAAAGAAGTCGTAGGAGGAATTGCTAATGCAGGATAAATTTCCAATTATCGTCTATGGAGAAGATGGTACACACATCAGAGATTTACTTCTCGACTTTCTCGATAAGTTTGGAAGTCAACTCTTAGACGATAGGGTTCATGTTGAGCCGCCTGAACCATTAACGCTTAAGAGCATAGCTCAATCTCATGAAATCGTAAATCAAATGGACTTTTGCACATCAATAAGGAGGGTTGATAATGAAAATAGACGTGAACCGATTCGATTCAGAAACTTGCATCCGCGCAAGCATTGAGGGATATAAAGAAGCATTTCCTTTATCTAATCTTTCTAACAAGAATATCCTTGTTGATGTATGGCTTGATATGGAAGATACGCCAGACTCTATTCGTTCTTTAATATATCTCATCACTCAGAGCCATGCGGCACTTATCGTTGTTCATTTGAACGGGACCGTTGTTAACGGTTTACTAACACCAAGAGGACTTAATATGGTAAAGGTCTTGGAAGAAACTTTTGACCATCACCTTTACGCTCATCTCTCAGAAATGAGTAGTCCTCATATTATCGTCTATGGGATGCTTCATCCTGGACTTGTATATACGGAGTGATATAAATGGATTGGAGTTTTTTAGAGAATAAGGAGTGGGAACCATTGGACATTCATAGTGGACATGACTACCCTTCTGGTGCTCTTTCAAACTTCGCCCCTCACCCCTTCGTCATTGACGGAGTAGAGTGTGCTTCAATGGAAGGCTTCCTGCAAGCCCTGAAGTTCTCTAATCCTGAAATGCAAAAGGAAGTCTGCAAACTTGTAGGCAGGGCGGCGAAAGCGAAAGGTTCTAAGAAGAACTGGAAACAGGCTCGTATCCTGTACTGGCAGGGACAGGAGATTAAACGAGACAGTCAGGAATATCAAGACCTGCTTGACCGAGCATACGATGCGCTAAGTCAGAATGAAGGTTTCAAAAAAGCATTGCTCGCTTCGGGAAATGCTGTATTAACTCACTCAATCGGCAGGAGAAAAGAGAGTGAAACTATATTAACGGCAAGGGAATTTTGCTCCAGATTGACAGCAATTCGTCAGCGATTAAAAGAGGAGCAGAAGAGGGAACTTGAGAACACAAAAAACTTGAATTTTTGAGAGGAGATTTTACTATGGAATTTACAGGTAACGAAAAGTTCACAGCAGAGTTTACATCGGAAGAGCTTGGCTTCTTCGCACTCGGTCTTCAGGCACTTGTCCAGACTATGCAGATGGCGGCATTTAAGTCTAACGATGTACAGGTCTATGACCACTTCAAGCAGACGCAGGAGAAGGCAGATGCGCTCGCGCAGAAGATTGCCGATATTATGGAGTTGACCTCGAGGAGGAATCCCAGTGAAATATACAAATAAGGACAGGGAGCTTGTACGCTCCCTTCTTGTCATAAGAAATAAGGGGTGTTGTGAATACACTCATTGGAGGGCGGCGCAGGAGTTTCGTCGTATAAAATTCAAGCTTGCCGAGCGCATTGGCTCGGGTCCTGTCGTTTATCTTGGTCATGAGCTGCTTGATGTAGACCCGACATATCCTGACTGTAATCTTAGTAAATATGCAAAATCAAGTTTTGCCGATACTGTTAATGGAGTTATATGCAGAATCGCTCCGCCAGAAGAGGCTCTTAAATATATGAAGGAGTATAGTCCACTATCAAATTATTGGGATAACTTTACCGGCTGGCATGAGTGGATAGTAACAGTAGATGATACATTTCCAGAGCCAAGCCGCAAATATCCAGAGGTACGACACGACGACAAAGTTCTTGCGAAATGGAGGAAGTATAATGGGTGATAGAGAATACAGACCTTGGATATTTAAGCACTTGGAAATAACCGAAAACTATTGGACACTTAATTGTTACGATGAAGCTGATGGATTACATATGATTCGTGTGCATAAAAGTCCTCGTAGTGCAAAGTGGCTTTCTGAAATCATAGGTAAGCCCTACTATGAGTGGGTAGCAGAAAGTGAATTGCGTGACTTGAATATTCCTATCGAAGCAGTTATATGTGTATGGAAAGCTCCCGAAGAGATTGCTGGACAGGAAGAGTTTCGTGGTTTTCGTATTAACGGCGAAATGTATCTCTTTGAATTATCATATTCTATTTTTAAATAAAAAAATTTAAAGCCCAAAAGGGCTTTACATTTTTTATAATTTTTGTTATAATTATTATAGAAAATGAGGAAAGGAAAATGAGAAATGACATTTATCGAATATTTGAAACTGTATCTCGCAGTTAAGGCAGACTGCAAACGCAGATACAAAAGAGACATCGCAGAGCGTATGCGTGAACTCATGGAAGCATATAGAATGGAGGGTTAAGATGTTAAAGATTCAGGAGTTTATCCTTGCACACGAGAACTGGCGTGAGCTTTTAGCTGATGCACCTTACAACTTAAAGATTTCAGAAGATGACGGTTTTGTCCTCTTCAAGTATAACCAGATTGCTTCTGATTTCCGTGAGGAGATTTGCAAGGAGGCTCGTGGTCTTATTCTTGATACTCAGGACAACTTCCGTGTAGTTCGTTATGCTTTCAAGAAGTTCTTCAATGTAGACGAGGGCTTCGCTGCTCAGCTTGACTGGGATACTGCTGTTGCAACCGAGAAGATTGATGGCTCCATCATGTCTGTATGGTTTGCACGCGGCAAGTGGCATCTTTCTACCAATGGTACTATTGATGCATTCAAGGCAGAAATCAACGGTGTAGGTCCTTACAAGACCTTCGGTGAGCTGTTCGAGTCTGTACTTCCTTTGTCTACTTTTGCAAATTACAATAAGCACCGTTGCTGGACTTTCGAGCTGGTATCTCCTTACAACAAGGTAGTCATCGACTATCCTGAGACTAAGGTATATCTTCTCTCTGTTCGTGATATGGACTCCCTTGAGGAGCTCGGTCTTGATGCAGTAGAGATGCTTGCAGATGCTAACGGTCTTGTTGTACCTGAGCGTTACGACCTTAACAATGAGGCAGACTATCGTAAGGTAGTTGAGCAGATGCCTGAGGGTCACGAGGGTATCGTTGTTCGTGACGCAAATGGCGAGCGTGTTAAGATTAAGACTTTACTTTACTTCGAGATGCACCGCGCAAAGAACAATGGTGTTATCACTTTGGAGCGTATTGTCGACTTAATCCGCGCAAATGACCACTATGAGTTCCTTTCTTACTTCCCTGAGTATCAGTCTATCTTTGACGACGTCAAGAGACAGATTGACCATTCTGAGGTAGTATTGGAGAAGGTTCGTCAGGACGTAGCAGAGTGGAAGAACAACAACAAGGATGTTTACGAGCAGGACGCAAGAATGGCTCGTAAGTGGTTCGCACAGGACCTTGGTAAGAAGGGACCTCTGTACTTCGCGGAGTACGATGGTAAGCTTGCCAACACAGTGGATTCTTTGGAGACAAAGAAGTTCATCTCTCTGTTTAAGATTGAGTTAAAGGAGGACTAATATGAATTATCTTATTCCCGCAGATGAAGCCAACTCAATGGAGTGTTCCATCGCGGAACTCAATGCATACTGGGTTATCTCTGCATATTTACGAAACAGGGTAAAGGGGCATAACTATGCCACAATATTAGTCCCCCTTCATTCTATCACAAAAGAGCAAACACGAGAAACAATTGACTTGTTACGGAATCTTGGATATAATACAACCATGTCCATCGTAAAACGTCCTGACCAGTTTGGATATGATACTGATTTCATCCAGTTTCGTATAGAGACAGAAGCTAAAGATACTTCTTGGTTGATAAGTTGGGAGGGTTAACTATGAGCGAAAATCTTACGGATAAGCATGAATTCGATGATGATGACGGATACTACGATGAGGTCGGTGGCTACCACGATGCAGCTATCGGCTGGAATCCTCATGGTATCTGGCATGGTGAATGCACCCGTGCTTCGTGCAAGGGATGCCCATATGAACATGACACCACAGACCCGTATAAGGAGGAATAATATGGTTGTATTTCTTTTTATCCTTTGCTTAGTATTAGGTTTTGCCACTGGATATCTTTATAGAGATACCTTTGGTGGACGTAAGCAGAAACAGATAGGTGGGGACAACTGTATCCAAATCCAGACAGAAGAGATTCTCCTTGATGCAGATACTAATAAAGAAATTAGCGATATAACTTCATCCCACGACACTTCGCCCAAAAATAAGCTGCTCAATGAATTAACTGCAATGATTAACGAAGCCGCACAAAATGGTCAAAGCTATCTTAACTTTGATAGAAAGTATCAACTTAATAAGGAAATAGAAACATACCTTACAAAAAAGGAAATCAAGAACTATTTTGGTTCACGCGGCTACAGGGTTAAGTTCATGTACGAAACGTTGGAGTATTCTGACATTGAGAGAATAAGTTGGGAGTGAGACTATGAAAATAGACAAGGTAATGTATTTCACGCTGTTAATCTGTGCATCAATCCTTAAATTCATCACAGCATTCGGTATTCCCTTCTGCATCGTTGCCATTGGCTATCTCGCTGGACTTTGGCAGTTTTCGTGGGGCGGCGTACTTGTAGCATATATCTTTTATGCACAGCTCAAAGAAACTAAAATGTCAATGGACTTATTGGGTTTAACGACAGAAGACGAGGAGGACGAGTAATGGCAGTAGATTTCTCTGCCTATCTCGACCTTAATGCGCCGAAGAAAAACATTCAAGCAGTAGACCAGTCTAAGTTTAAGAAAAAGAAAACAGGCGGTGTTGACTTTGATTACGGGATAGGAGACCCGAATGAACATTCTTCCATGACAACAGTAGTGACAACAGAGACTTACTATAACCCAAACGACTATAAGGTTGACTGCGGCGATTTGAGTTTATACTGCGCCGCGATGTTCGGAGGACCACTCTATTAAGGAGGGCTTATGGAAGAGAGAGCATGGACATTTCTATATTTCATCACCATAACCGGCGCAGTCGTACTTGTTGTAAAATATGTGTGTACTGCTCTGGCGGCGAAATATAAAATGGAAGCAGAAAAATATAAGTATGAGAGAAGAACTACATATTACGAAAGAGAATATTGATTCTCTTTCTGTAATAATTATATCATAAATGTTCTTACAAGTCAAGAAAAAAATTTTAAAGACAAAAAATCTTGACAAATTTGAAAATTTATGATATAATTATTATAGAAAGTTGAGAGAAAGGAATGATAAAATGGACGGTTTCGACTGGGGTCAAATTGACGATTATGAGTTCCTTTATGTAGACTGGAGTGAACTCGAAACAAGTTCTGAAGATTGAAAGGAGTTATACTATGGCAACGATTGAAATTGGTGAGGGCAAATTCGATTACACACAGGCAAAGAATGAGACTATGGCTAAGAATATTGGTCGTGAGGATTTAACACAGCTTTTCCTCGATTTTCTTGTCGCTCGTTTTGGCGAAGAGAATGCAGGTCTCGTTGATAAGAACACAGTCGGTTTTGTTTTTGGTGACGTAAATGATAATGATGGTTGCCCTTGTGATATGGCTGCAACTGTTAAGTTCGTCATTAAGAACTATCAGGACCACTGTGGCACAAAGAAGTACACCCCTGCTTGGGACTTCTATGAAGCAAAAAGAGTATACGCAGAAACAGGTAAGCCTATGGGTGAGCTTTAATCATCCAGAAAGGAGACTACAATGGATGCAAAGATGGAAAAGGTACTCAGCGACGCATTTGCGTTCGTTGAGAGCCTTGGTTATAATGTATGGGCTGTAAACCTCTACGGCTCTCAGAACTACAAGATGGATACGCCGAATTCTGACTTCGACTTTAAGGCACTGGTATTCCCGAACTTTGAAGAGGTCGTAAGTGTTGCCAAGCCTGTATCGAAGGTATATGTATACGGCGATGGTCAGGTTGACGTTAAGGACGTTCGCCTGATGTTTAACGAGTACAAGAAGCAGAACTGCCAGTTCCTTGAGACTCTCTTTACTGACTTCTACTGGGTAAATCCCCTTTACAGAGAAGAGTGGGAGGCTGTTCGTGCACTTGCACCTCGTGTTGCACACGCAGATGTGAAGCGTCATCTTGACGCAATGTGTGGCATGGCAATGGAGAAGGTTCATGCCCTCTGCCACCCATACGAGGGTAAGGTGGCTCTACTTCAGGAGCGCGGCTACGATTCAAAGCAGCTTTCTCACGCATACAGACTTGCCTTTATGATGGACAAGTACATGGCTGGTGAGGACTACAAGGGTCTGCTTGTTCCAAATCCTGACGAACTCAAGGTTCTTATGGATATGAAGCTTTACAACCCTCAGCTCAGCGTAGAAGAGGCTAAGAGACTCGGTGATGCAAAGGTTAAGGAGATGCACGATAAGAAGGTTGCCTTCCTCGCAGCTCATCCTGACCTTAAGGTTGACGAGGCTACTTACACTGAACTTGACGCGCTTAAGGTTGACGTTCTCAAGAAGGTATTTAAGGCGGAACTTCTCTCTTAAACATTTGACTTAAAAAATAATTTGTGATATAATTATTATAGAGTTTTGAGAGAGGAGTTCCTATGACGAATACTTTATACAAAGCAGATTATGATGAAGCAGTTGATATTTTGTCAGAAGTGTTTCATTATGATGAAGATACTGGCACTGTCTTTGAAGAGGGGATTCTCGATGATTCTGACTTTGAATGGCATACCGGTGCCAGTAAAGTTGTAATAGTTTTAGAGGACTGCGTCCTCAAAACTTCTTACAGCGGCGTGTCATGGTACAATGAAGAAACGTGCGATGATGAAATGACAGAAGAGTTTCCGGATTATGCAAAAATGGAATATCAACTATATCAGGCGGCAGAAGACGTTGGAGTTGATTATTTCTTTGCAGAAACAAAGGAGATTGCTCCTTCAATATATGAGCAGAAGAAAGTAGACCTTTCGGTAGAAGAATATTCCGAATATGATAAATTGATGCCTGTCGGTTATCAATACCATAGTGTTTATGGTCAACAACAAATTCCGCCGCAGTTTGTTCTAAACTGTGAAGGACTACATGGTTATTGTAGGAAGAACGGTCTTAAAGACCTTGTTGGCAGAATTAAACCTGATGTGTTAGGTTACTTTCTTGCAGCATATTCTCACGATGCTCTTGACGACCTTCAACAGTTTCTTGTTGAGTATGATATTAACGATATCAGAGCGGGAAATTGTGGTTGGATAAACGGCGAGTTAAAAATCTTTGACTTCTGTGGCTTCAAGACAGAAACTGAAAAAATTCTAAGTAAATAACTTCTTGACTTTTTCTATAATTTTTGATATAATTATTATAGAAAGTTAAGGGAAAACTGCTTAATCTGAAAGGAGAATGCTTATGTTTATGAGAATCTTTTTCGACGAGGTTAAGGCTATGGAGTTCATGCAGCTTGTAAAGGGCATCATGACTATTCGCTATGACTGGGATGACATGAGAAACCAGATGGTTAAGGAGTTCGTAGTTAAGTATTAAAGGTCGGAAAATGGTAGAGATACCATTTTCCTTCCCTACCTTATTACCACAGGAAATAACTGATGTGAAAGGCATCTAATGGGGCACATCCATGAAAAATAAATGTGAAAGTGTGCGATGACCGTAGTCCCGCAGTTATAAGCCTCACGGACGCAGGCTTGGGCATTTAGGTCAACTAATGATGGTGTCGGTGGTGAAATGGTTATCACGGCAGATTGTGGCTCTGCAGTTGGGAGTTCGATTCTCCTCCTTCACCCCACCAAAATAAGAGGTGAACAGCATGACTGTTTAGGAATTAAAAGATGCACTCGACGAACTTATTGAGAATGATAAGGGCGGCGAAGTAGTAAGAGTAAACGTTCCCGGTAAGGGCTGGATTCCTATGTAGGAAATCGGCGAATACTATGGCGAGATTTATCTTGGCATCCCATCTGACTTGCCGTAATTAACGGCAATATTGTGGTGTCGCCAAGTGGTAAGGCAACGGACTTTGACTCCGTCATCCGTGGGTTCGAATCCCGCCACCACAACCAAATAAGACACACGCAGCAATTCATACTTCCAGTATAGTCAAAGTGGTTAAGACAATTCTCTGAAAAAGAATAAATTGCCGGTTCGAGTCCGGCTGTTGGGTAAAAGTCGTGTCTTGTGATTAAAAAAATTCTGAGATTCAAAAAGTTGACATTTTCCAAAATTTTTGGTATAATTATTATAGAAAGTTTGAAATATAACTTTCGAGTAGGGTGACAGTGGTCATACCTCCTTTGAAGCTCTTAGGCAATAGTCTAAGCGTGAAAGACCAAAACATTGAGGGGAGTTTCAAAAAGCGAGTGCCTGCACTGGCTTAGATTTTAGAACCTCACTGATATTGCCGGCTATGCTCAGGTGACGATTGTAAAATCGGTTTGATAGGTTCGATTCCTATTTTAAGCTTGGTGCTCCGACGATGTGCGTGGTTCGAGTCCACGGCTGGCATCCAATGTCAAGGAAAAGACGTTAAAACCCAACGTGGAAGTTGTAAAACTCCCTTTATACCCAAAAAGTCCTGAGACCATCTCTACTCCGTCTTAGGCAATTAGAGGGAAAGGTAGAGCACTCCCTCCTTGATGTACATCACACATCTACTGCTGACGATGTAAGGGGCAATTTCTCGGTTCTTTCAGCCTAAACCGAGTGGTTAAGCGGCGCGTTTACTGCGATAGTGTGGGAACCCAAGACGGCTCGCTTCTCTTGGCGAGTGAAAAGATACAAGATGTTAGAAAGGTTCATAGCTTGTGTTGGCTATGGCGGCGGGATAGCAACCGCTTGTTTCCACAACAATATGCGTATAGTCTCTGCGGTGAGGACTTAATAAATTCACCGATTTATCGGGGTGTAGCGTAAGTGGTAGCGCGCGGCATTTGGGATGCTGAGGCTGCAGGTTCGAGTCCTGTCACTCCGACCACTTTATGGCGGGTTAGTCAAGAGGTTAAGACATCGCCCTTTCACGGCGAAGACACGGGTTCGAGTCCCGTACCCGTCACCATTTAAGATACGCACAGCAATTCATACAGTTTAAGGAATTTTAATCCCCGGGTTGTGGGTTCGAGTCCCACCCGTTGCGCCTATGGAGCAGCGGTAGCTCAACTGGCAGAGCAGGAGACAACGACAAACGTATCTTGTTTATGCCCTTGTAGCCCAATCAGGCAGAGGCAGCGGACTTAAAATCCGTTCAGTGTGGGTTCGAATCCCATCAAGGGCACCAACAAAGACTCTACAGCAACCTATTTATCTTATTCTTATACAGCCATTTTTGTATAATAGTGTAATCAGGTAGCACGCCAGTCTCAGAAACTGGAAGTGAGGTTCAAATCCTTATTAAAGAAGAGTCTTGAGTTTTACTATGAGAGGAGAGTAACCGCTATGGAAAAGGAAAAGATTTTTCGGCGCGGTAACGGAGAAAAGTGTACGCAGTCAGAAATGATTCGGCTTATTGCTGAGTACATTGCTGAGGACAAGGACAAAAAGTATGATATCACAGTTGGTACAGACTCACAGAACCACGCATCAACCAAGATGGTTGAAGTAGTTGCTGTTCACCGTGTTGGTCACGGCGGCATTTTCTTCTACCGTACTGAATACTTGCAGAAGATTACTTCATTGAAGCAGAAAATCTATGAAGAGACTTCACGTTCAATCGAAAACGCAACAGGTTTGGTTGATGGTATCGGAGATATTCTTATCGACGAGCACGAAGTTCTTATTGATGACCTCGATATCAACTTCAGTGTACACTGTGACATTGGTCACTATGGTAAAACAAATCAGCTTATCAGCGAAATCGTTGCATGGGTTCACTCAGCAGGTTTCGATGTTGCTATTAAGCCAGATAGCTATACAGCTTCTGGTATTGCTAACAAGTTTAGCAAGTGAAAGGAGTACATATGAGTAGAGATACAACAACAGGATTAAAGTTTGAAGAGAAAGTACAAATTCAGAGTGACGGAATCAACCTTAGCAAACATAAGCTATATACTTATCTTGAAAAGCAAGGTATTGATTATCGAGATATTATTTCTCGTAAGATTCTGCCTGATGAATGTTATTTGGTTGATGACTCGCTTCGTGTCTATGAGAAGAAATTCCAACAGACCGGCGGCTCAGCAGATGAAAAACCTCAGACTTGTGGCTTCAAGATTCAGCAGTTCCGTAAAATCGGGGCGGCACTTGGAATCAAGCCTGAAGATGTATCTTACACCTATGTCTTCAATGATTGGTTTCAAAAACCTGAATACAAGGATATGTTGGACTACATTAAAACTGTTGATGGGTGCGACTATTTCTTTGCATAATTAAAGAGAGGATATCCTCTCCACCCGCTGTGCGGGGTTAAATGAATATCGAGGGTAGGGCATAGTAAATTAAATACTGAGGTAGTAGCAATACGTAGCGAAGGTGCTTAATTTACGCTGGTAAGGAAAGTAAGTAGTGTGGTTGCCTATATTCATTTAATAGCTCATCTGCCACGTGTAGAAAGAGTTCCTTATTTCGTCGCCACTGAGTGGCGGCGGAGTATGCACCGATATAGCCCAACTGGCAGAGGCGTATGCCTTAGGAGCATAAAGTTAGGGGTTCGAATCCCCTTATCGGTACCAGTTAAGACGGTACAGCAATCTATATTTCTTTTGCATCAGGAGCACGAGTTGGGGGTTCGATTCCTCCGTCCGCAACCAACTTATATTGCGGATTAGTGAAATGGTATCACGCGTAATAAGAACAATCCCGTCTTGTTTTGTAAATAATTCCGCTACGGTTAATGGTTCAAATTCTGCCGGCAAATAAACAATAGAGGTCTCGCATGGTGAAAGCGTTCCAATAAGATGCTCAGCGGATGTAGTAATGCCCGAATAGCTCAGCTGGGAGAGCACTTCCCTTACAAGGAAGGGGTCGTCGGTTCGAGCCCGGCTTCGGGTACCAAATGGAACCAAGCTTGACTACCGAAAGTAGTGTAAGTCCTCACATAGAGGATGCCTGACCTTGACGAAACTTCACAGTCGTAGCAAGGAGGGTCAATAGTATGAAGCAATTTGGAGTGCTGGGACTTCTGATTGTGGACTATTAAAGAAGGGTTTGTCTGGAGGATAGGACCTCAAACCAGCGTTAGGACTGCAAAGGCGCAGAACCCGAAAGAAAAAAGAGACACTTGGTTCTCTCTGTGGCGGTCGTAGTCATGGAGCGTAATGAACCGCCCATACGACAAGTGGGCAACCTACTGTCAAGGTGTTTTAATAGCAGTTGACCTGCTCATTGTGGAGCCGTATTAGGTTGGCGTGGAAGCAGTGAGTAAGGCGGTCAACGGGAGCGCAGACAGAGTTCCCCGCAACAAGAAAGAGCTACTGTTCAAATCCCGAGGAGTGGATGTGGAGAGAGCTTCGCAAGAAGTGTTCTGTTGGCTACGCAGATTTAGTTATCGTCTGGCGTGTACGTAGGGCGGCGAATGGGATGCTCTTTCTCTTGTTGTAGTTTTCTTAAATAATTATCGGGGTGTAGCGCAACTGGCAGCGCGCGTGGTTTGGGACCATGAGGCTGGGAGTTCGAGTCTCCCCACTCCGACCACAAAAGGCAGTCACAGCAATACATATACAGGTTAATGAAAAATTTTTGTTGTAAATTCTTCTATTAGGTTCAAATCCTAAAACGCCTATGGCGTCGTATATCAACTGTCTTGATATTAAACTTGGTTTTAATTATAAGGCTCTAACAGCAATCTATACATACAATACTTAAAATATTGGGAAAAAGTGTGAAGAGTCTTGTCTTTAATGCGCCTGTAACTCAGATGGAAGAGTACTCGACTTTTAATCGATAAGTCAGGGGTTCGAATCCCCTCAGGCGCACCAAATTTTATAATCAAAAAGTATTGACTTTTTCTATAATTTTTGATATAATTATTATAGAAAGTTAAGAGAAAGACACTTCAGCAATTCATATCTATGATAGCCATTCCAAGGCATAGACGACGTGTGCAATTCCGTCTCCCCCTGCCAATTATATAGGGGGATAGTTCAGTTAGCAGAACGATGATTTATCGAAACGGTGTCTTGATGATGGAGCGGTACTCAAGCTGGTGAAGAGGACCCCCTGCTAAGGGGTTAGGGCGGCTAATAACCGCCGCGAGGGTTCGACTCCCTCCCGCTCCGCCAATGAACCGACAAGTTCTAAAACTGCTGCTAACATAGCCCTATGCGTAGCTTAATTGAGAAGAGGGGCATAATGGCGTGGTACCTTAGTGGGGAGGAGGCGCGGTCTTGAAAACCGTCGCCCTGAAAGGGGCTGAGAGTTCGAATCTCTCCCACGCCGCCAATTACTGCTACGGCAGTATATAGAATTTATTGGGGTCTGGATTTTTTACCAACAATGTTAGTCAGAATTAAATGAGGAAACGTTGGACTCTACCAATAAGTTTTATATAGTGTCGTAGCTCAGTCGGTCAGTAGCAGCCCCCTTATAAGAGGCAGGTCGAGGGTTCGAGTCCCTCCGGCACCACCAGACGATAGACACAGCAATACATAAAAATTCTAAGCATATGAACGCGGGTTCGACTCCTTGCGAAAAAAGCCACGGTGGCAAAGAACTCTATCGTGATTTACTATATTACTCCGTCGCCAAGAGGGCTTAAGGCACCGGTCTCTAAAACCGGCATTTCCTCGGTTCGAATCCGAGCGGAGTAACCAATAATGACGGTTCAGCAATCCATGTAAGTATTGTGCGACCATTTTGCATACATAGTTACCGTCGCGTGTTTTAACAGAAAGGAGAACATTATGTACGTTACAGTTCAGTTCAAAAATAAGCAGCTCATTTTCGGCGGCAGAACTTATGACTATGAAGTCGTAGGCGATGTCCCTAAAAAGGGAGACGTTATTCGTATGCTTTCAGAGGACGGCACTAAGGCGGTATGTAATGGTACTCGTGTTAAGGTCGTCGATGTAAAGCCTACATCGGCGTTTTCTATTCAGAAAATAAGTTGTGTCCAGAGTTCTCTGGACGAGCCTTCCCTCAGTAAGCGTTAATGGGGATGTAAAGGTTTCGACAGGCTTTTGAGTTACTTTCTTGCAAGCGGGCGGCACCCTTATAGCCAACCTAAAATAAACGCAAATAACTATGCACTTGCTGCCTAATCGGCAGCGCAGTTAAGAGTCAGTCGCCAGTGTAGAAGAGTGCGGGGCTGATTTCTCTTTGATTTAACTCTCCGACTGAGGCGCACTACCTTGCTGGGTACCTCGGAACGTATTACCGCAAGGCGGGTTAACAGATTTTTCGTTTCTTAAAGCGTGAAGCCTTGTATAAAAAAGAAACTAAGCTTGTAGACGGGGAGCTATGATGAGGTTTGGACAGGGGTTCGATTCCCCTCATCTCCACCAATAGAAAGGAAGATTTCAATGTTCAAGTGTTGCATCTGTGGTAAACAGTATATATCGAAGGACGCGGCAGTGAAGTGCGTTAATAAGTGTGCCAGACAGAATTTTGCTTCTGGTAAGTTTCAGAAGAAAGAGGCTCATTACAGCCCTGATGTTGAGAATTACATCTGTGAGGTTCCACTTCCAGCTCATTCAGATGACCTTGAAGATGAGGTCAATCGTGTATGTATTGAGCTGATAGACAGCGGCGCACCGGAGAGAGAAATAAATTTTCAGCGTACACGTATCTTCGCCACTTGGAATGAGAAGTCTAAAGGAGATAAATTGAAGGACCTTCAGCGTCTCTACCTTTTAAAGAATTTTTACAGTTAAAAGCTGTTGACTTTTTCTATAATTTTTGCTATAATTATTATAGAAAATGAGAAAGGGAGAGATTGAATGAAAGTCAAGACACATTTAATTGTCACTGACCAGTACGAAGAGTATGAAGTTAAGTGGCACGGTCGTTTGATTGACACCAATCCCATACTTAAGAATGGTATGCCAATCTTTGTTCTTATCTCTGCTTGTGGCAGAATGGAATTGAACACGATTGACTTGCCTTATCTTGAAAAGCAGGCAAAGCGTTTCACTTACCCAAAGGGTAGAGGTTCTCTTACTGTTGACAAGTGTTCTATTTACATTAAGGAAGTTGACGGAAATGAGAAGCTAATCGGCACAGTAACCCATAATCATATTCGTAAGTACGCACCTATGTACGACGAACTGTAAAGGAGAGATTGTTATGGAAAGAACATTCGTACTCAGAGCAAGAACAGCAGAGGGTTTCGGCGGTAAGGAATTTTACACCGAGCAGGTTGTAACAACTGATACTCCCGAAGCAATTCGTAAGGCAAAGAGAGAGTTCGCTCTCAAGTATAACGTTGAGATTGATTCTGTCGAGGTGCTCTGATGATTAAGGGGATTATTATTGCGGTGGTCATCGGCGGAGCATTTTTCGCTTGGACTTTATGTAAAGCCGCAGGGGATGCAGACGACATGATGGGGACAAGAGACGAGTAAGAAAGGAGTTACCTATGGGACTTGATTACAGTATCGGCGTAAGAATAAAGCGCAGAAAGACCAATGACGAAATCGCCAATTTTGAAATTGCTTATTGGCGTAAGTTCTGGTCACTTCGTTCAGAAACAATGCGTGTAGCAATGGCTGACGAAGATAAGGTCATTAAGTATGATGCTGACTGGCTGCTTGAGGTTAAGCCTGAGGTGCTTGAGGATATTATCGAATGTCTTACTTCTGCGGTAGCAGATAGAAATGATGAACTTCATTCTGATTCTATCTGGGGCAGCGTACATGGCAGACAGATTACTCTCCGGCAGCTTATGAGACTCTGTCCTTGGGACAATCTTTTCGCAAGATTTGAGGACATTCTCGCTGAGGATATGCTTGACGGCTCAAGAGAAGATTATCTTAATGATATTGAGGACATTCTTCGGGATATTGAAGATGATTCTGAATTTCCTAATGACCTTGACCTCAAAGAGATTCTTATGACTCTTGAAGAGTATGAATTCTCTCTTGAAATCATAAATTCTTATTGAGTTAAAGGCTTTACAAAATCTAAAATTTATGATATAATTATTATAGACAATAAGGAAAGGGCTGTGGGCTTAGAAGCAGCCATCAGCTAAGGAGTGAATACGTGCCGAACTACCAAATGGTAGAGTGCCTGAGTAGGGATTGGAGCCAAATCCATGGCGGCTGAAAGGGAACAACACTGGCGAAGTTAGGGGCGGAACCCCTTCGTACTTAACCTGCAAAGTTATCTTGTTAGATATGTTAAGGCGCGCTTCGGAGATAACCGTGATATTCTTTGGCGTAATAGCACACCTTTCTTTCTCGTGTCTTGAGAAGGCTCTGTAGCCAAGTGGCTAAGGCACCGGACTGCAACTCCGGGACCCTCGGTTCGAATCCGAGCAGAGCCTCCTGAGGACATGAGTAAATGCCCCGTTCGTTCAACGGATAGGATATGAAGCTACGAACTTTAAGATAGTGGTTCGATTCCACTACGGGGTGCCAAAGATAAGAAAATCGGAGGTGCGTTTATGTCGGAAAATAAAAGAAGAAAAGCAAAGAACAGCTACATTCATAATGGAGCTGAGTCTCAAAAAGGAATTAAATGTAAGCGCATTTGGTATTTCACTAAAGCTGATAGAAAGAAAAACAATACTATCAACTATAAGGAATATGAATAATATGAGTTACGTGCGTAGCCAAGAGTCACTGGCGCCCACCAGTTAAGTGGGAGAACGTTGAGGTAGTGTTCAACCGTGCGTCCGCGCCTCACTGCAAAGGAGAACTCATATTTAGGTTGTTGTTGCACACCGCCTTATAAAAGGAAAGCATCTGACGCTCACCAAACAGCGTGAGTGACCTGTCGTCAAGAGGGCGACACCTTCCGACTTAGGTGATATCGGTATCCGTCTTGCGGAGAATAGTAGGGTTGGAGTTGTTGCCGAGCAAGTTGCGGTACCCTACAAGTGGGTGTGGAATTCCCCGACTAACTGTAAACATCCTATGTGCAAGTTAGACCAATGGCGCTTTCGACAAGCGGTCGAAGTCACCAGCCTTTCACGCTGGAGTCACGGGTTCGAATCCCGTAAGCGTCACCATTAGAGGGATGGGGAAAACCCTCCGTAAACTAACCCCCGAAATGCCCCGGTAGTACAACGGACAGTACAAGCGCCTTCTAAGCGTTAAATCGTGGTTCGATTCCACGTCGGGGTGCCATATTGCCGTTTAGTGAAGTGGTAACACAGCTGGCTCTGACCCAGTAATCGGGAGTTCGAATCTCTCAACGGCAACCAGTTAACCGTAGATTCCGAGTACGATAACCTCGGCGTTAAGCTAACTACCGATATAGATAGCAGGCGGCACTGCAGCGTCTAAAACGCACAATCGAAACACAAGATGTTTCTTTTGATTTGCTATTAACTGCATGGACATACTCGCGTAGCTCAGCGGGAGAGCAGCTCCTTGACGTGGAGAAGGTCGGTGGTTCAATCCCACTCGTGAGTACCAATTAAATGCCTGTGTAGCTCAGTTGGTAGAGCAACCGCTTCATACGCGGTCGGTCATCGGTTCGACCCCGGTCACAGGTACCAAGTCCGATACCGTAGGACATAGGGAAATAAATCGGTTGCGAAATGTGAGATGTTGAAGAGCCTGCAACTTGACTCATTAAAAGAAGTGCTGAGCAGAGGAAGAGTAGATTCCCTCCGTGAAAACCGGACGCGCGCTCCTTCTACTGGGAGTAGGCAAGCCCTCCGCGATAAAGGGAAGCATTTATATAGGCGTGGTGTTAATGGTAGCATGACGGTCTCCAAAACCGCTGGTGAGGGTTCAAGTCCTTCCGCCTATGCCAAAAAGATACATACAGCAACTCATTCATAACGGACTGTAAATCCGCCGCGAAAGCTTCGCAGGTGCAAATCCTGTCCTCCCCCACCAAATTATGGGGGAGTAGGGAAGTAGTAAACCCAGCGGACCGAGCTTATAATGTATCTTGAATTTTTAAGAATCAAAAATTTGACAAACTCCAAAATCTATGATATAATTATTATAGAAAGTGAGGGAAAGAAAATGGAAATCAAAGCAGCAAGAACCGATTACCTAATCTATGGTACTCATGTGGATACGCCGTGGGACGAAACTTTACTCTGTATCGTTGACAGTGAAGGCAAAGCCGAGTATGCAGTAAAAGCCTTTACGGACGGCGGCGAATGGACAAAGGTTCGTTACGAAGGTTGGGTAGTTCGTTAAAGCAAAAAAATTTCAAAGACAAAAAGAGTTGACAAAATCAAAAAATTATGATATAATTATTATAGAAAAGGTTGAGAAAAGATTATTTCAAAACACTTGTGAAAGTTCAGTTCGATTCTGGGCTACCCCGTTTGGAGTGCTGGTTGCAATACCAAGGTCAATCTTATAAATCGCCCCTTAGTCAAGTGGTTAAGACGCCAGACCCTCAATCTGGAGACACGGGTTCGACTCCCGTAGGGGTGACCAACATGGCTGTGGAGCCCTGCACAATGCGTGTACGTGGTTATCCTCGGAGTCCTCCGGATGGACGCGGTTCGAATCCGCAAGCCTAACCTTGCGATAAAGGTGATGCAAAATTATCGCACACAATTCCTTGCGGTTAGGGAATCAAATTAACAGACCGTCAGAGTCCTAACTGAACAAGAACAGGTCCAATAGGCTTTAAGTTGGTTGAGACGGCTGCAGCGTACCGTCCGTAAAAAGTACAGCGACTTGGCGCATTGGAAGAAGATAACAATGTGACACTCTGGAATAGACGGAGCAGGACATAGTGACTGAGGAGTGCGCAGCTTGGTTACCGATTGTCCCCATATCCGCCGCTAACTCAACTGGTAGAGTAGCAGACTCTTAATCTGAAGGTTCGGGGTTCGAGTCCCCGGCGGCGGACCAATAGTTCCTGAGGGTTGAAGGCGGGGTCGTAGCAAACTATGCCCGTGCCCTGATGGAAGACCATGGGTTTATCTTCCTAACTCTGACCTTCCCTCTTAGTAAAAAAAATCTAAAGACAAAAAGAGTTGACAAAATCTAAAATTTATGTTACAATAGTTATAGAAAAGGTTGAGAAATACCTTTCGGAAATAATCAAAATGGCGGCACACGCCTTACAGTGCAGAAAGAGAGGCTATTATGGCTAACACATCTAAGTTCACTGAGCGTAATGCATGGGAAGAGGTTCTCACTCTTGAGACCGCAAGCGAGACACTGAAGAACTTCGCGGCTGAGCGTATCGCAAAGCTCGACGAGAAGAACGAGAAGCGCAAGAATTCTGAGAAGACTCTTGCAAAGCAGGCAGCAGATGCTGAGCTTCGCGAGGCTATGGTTTCTGTAATGGAAGCTGGTAAGACCTATGCGGCAGCTGAGCTTGGCGTTGCACTTACCACAGCAACCGGCACTGAGGTTTCTAACATGAAGGCTTCCAGCCTTGCTAAGACCCTCGTTGAAGCTGGTACTCTGGTTCAGAGCGACATCCGCTACGAGGGTCGTAAGGTTAAGGGTTACACCCTCGCCTAATGACTAAATGGGGCGGGTGTCCCGCCCCTCATTTCAAAAATTTCAAATTCAGAAAGACTTGACTTTTTCGATAATTTTTGATATAATTATTATAGAAAAGGTTGAGAAACCAAAAACAAATTCAGAAAGATGAGGGTACAAAATGGATATCACAATTACAAAGGAAAACACACTCGCGAAAGCAAAAGCTGACATTAAGGCAGAGGTTAATGAGTATCTGCTCGAATGTCTCAGAGAGAAGTACGGCGTTGCAGAGATGATTCGTACTGGCACTGAGAAGTCCAAGTCAAATCTTATCGGCGTTATCGTTGGTCAGGGAACTGGCGAAGACGGTGAGACAAACCCAATTGTTGTTGCAGTTAATGCAGCAGTTAAGGAGTTTACAAATCACGCAAGCGATAAGAAGACTTATGTTCCGTTTGACTTCTATGCAACAGCGGCTGATTACGATTCCTACATCACTACAAAGGCTGCACAGGCTGAGGCTGCTGCTAAGACAAAGGCAGAGAACATCGCCAAGGCTGAAGCAAAGAAGAAGGAAGTTAAGGCTCAGGCAACTGGTGGCAACGAAGACTTCTGATAAAGATAATTTACCGCTGGGCGTCGGTTATTCCGCCCAATATATTGCGGGGTAGAGCAGTTGGTAGCTCGCCAGCCCCATAAGCTGGAGGTCGTTGGTTCGAGTCCTTCCCCCGCAACCAATTTACTGTTTCCGCTACCTGCACGGCGGCGAAGAAAAGTGCAGGAACTCCTTTCTACAATAATGTGCGATAGGCAAGGTCAATAAGCCCCACAATTAAACAAATCGTTACCCCTTAAATAACGGTCGCACTGCTCATACATTTTCAGAAAAATTTGAAAAGAAAACTTCTTGACAAAATCTGAAAATTATGATATAATTATTATAGAAAAGATGAGGAAAACAAAAAAAGAAATCTACTCGACCTGAGTAAGTCGTTTCGGAAACTGCTCTTCCTTTCTAAAATAACTTGTCCTGAGTATGACAAATTCGTTAAACTGCTCTTCCTTTCTAAAATAACTGGTGACCGGTGGCACCGCTTGTAAATTCCACCGGATTCCTTTCGATTTCAAAAATTTTAGAGAATTGAAAAGTTGACATTTTCTAAAATTTATGATATAATTATTTTAGAGTTAAGGCAAAAGAAATCCACTTAAAAAGTACAAGATATTCTGGCATAGCTCAGCTGGTAGAGCGTGCGGCTGTTAACCGCAGGGTCGGGGGTTCAAGTCCCTCTGCCAGAGCCAATTGAGGAGACAACCTCTTAAAAAGAACCGAGTTTGTTTAGGCAACTACTCGTTAAAATAAGTAGCCTTACAGATGGTAGCGTAGTTCAGTCGGTTAGAACGCATGCCTGTCACGCATGAGGTCGCGGGTTCGATTCCCGCCGTTATCGCCACTAAGACAAGGAAAAGTCGATAAAACCAAGAAATGGGCAGGTGGCAGAGTTGGTCAATTGCACCTGACTGTAAATCAGGCGACTTCGGTCTACGTAGGTTCGAATCCTACCCTGCCCACCAATTAACCTCGTCAGGGGTTCAAGTCCTTCGCCCACAGACTTAAAATGTGGAATCGCTGTTACCGTACAGTGCAACAACGGCGAGTGCTACCTTTCGGCTTAGTCTTCTACGATTGAAAGTAGACCTTGGTTGGTTCAAGGAAGTGGAAATTGGAAAGGCTTTCAGTTGGCAATCGGCTGATGTAAGCTTTGTAGAATGGAGCTGACACTCTGGAAAGACGGAGCAGGACTTGGCAGTGCGTGGTACGTCGCGAAGCCAGATGCGGAAAGTCCAAATTATGCCGCTGTAGCTCAGTATTTGGTAGAGCACATGGTTGAAGCCCATGGTGTCGGGAGTTCGAGTCTCCCCGGCGGCACCACTTAAATAACGGCGTATGATGGAACTCTTGGTATACATATGCGGCTAAGAACCGTAGTTTTGTGGGTTCGAATCCCACTATGCCGACTCTATCTTGAAAACTTAATAAAAAGTATGTTGTAACCATGTGTTAAAATGAGGGATTAACCATCTCTGCATGGGCGCGGCGGAACTGTCTCGTAGTCGTTAAAGGGATACCTTGAAGCGGTTGCGGCTGTTGAACCGAAAGGGGATACGGGCAGATGGTATACCAGCCATCAATGAAGAAGTCGCGGCACAGGTGCAACGTGAGCAATGGCACACCTAAACTGGTTGCTCCAACAATAGACGCCCAGATGGGAAGAACCCTGCAGACCACGTCCGCAAGATGTGAGTAAATACAGGGAATGCAAAACAATGGAGTTGAGCCTATAACTTCCTCAGAAATGAGGGAGAAACCCGATGGTGGTGTGAGTAGCCCAAGGCTCAGATTGGTTTGATAACAATGAAGATTTGTATTAAATTTTTCTGAATGGTGGGTGAAAGTTGGAGGGAAACAAAGTCCTCTCAGTGCGCTAAGCTTTCCTCGGAAAACTTAGCATTATGGGTTCTTTAGAACTGCGGTGAGAAGTTTCAGAGCGACGGCTCTGGGGCTCAGACTCATCGTCACTGTGGCTGAGTAATGCGTAGCGTTGTATGAGTACAGGATAAAAACTGGCAATGTTCTTTTTATTAAGTTCTCAAGATTACTAATGGGCTTTGGGACTGCAAGGGGTGGTCACCTGTTTTGCAAACAGGAAAACAGATGGGTTCGATTCCCATAAGGTCCACCATGGGACATTAAGTGCGTGATAACTCTGGCGGTTGGTTATCTTGTAGCGTCCCTGAAGCCGCCAATTAATGGGGGTGTAGCTCCAATTGGAAGAGCATCTGCTTTGCACGCAGAGGGTTGTGGGTTCGAATCCCATCACCTCCACCAGTTAAAGACGGTTCAGCAAATCATAACAAAACATTTTTTTGGTAATGTATTTCCCGTCTTGAGTTTATCGGCGTGTGGCGGAATTGGCAGACGCGCTAGCCTAAGGAGCTAGTGTCCTTCGGGACGTGTGGGTTCGAGTCCCACCACGCCGACCATTTGAGGGGTTAACATGGATTGCGGTTAAACTACCACCGGCAATGCAGCATCATCCGTAGCCCGAAAGGGAGTGCTTCGACGGTGCCATTGATATGTGGCTTTGTGGAAAACGCCTCGTAAAAAAATAAAGAAGCAAAGTAAACCGATTTAATGGTGGCGTAGCCTAATTGGTCAGGCACCGGACTGTCTCTCCGGAGCGAAAGCTATATGCGGGTTCGAGTCCCGTCGTCATCGCCAAAGGGTTAAGAGGTTTATCCCTGAGTATTCGGCAAAAACCTCAATAATGTGGAATTCGTTCAGCGGTTAGGATTCCTGCTTGCCATGCAGGGGACGAGGGTTCGATTCCCTTATTCCACACCAGACGCCAAAGTACAAGGCGAACCTTTTGGCAAGTTTGATATAGGCTAAACTTGTGTTCTACTCTTGGAACCGGACGAAAGAGCGGGGTGCCAATTGACGTTAAGAGTGGCTGACTTCAGTGAAGAGTGCTGGCGTAGATATTCAAACTTATACGTAAAGGTAGTTAAGACGCTATAGTGGTAGCGACAGGAGAGCGTACGGCTCCACCATGTATATCTCGGGGTAGCTCAGTTGGTTAGAGCACACGGCTGATAACCGTGAGGTCAGGAGTTCGAGTCTCCTCCCCGAGACCATAAAAGACGGTTCAGCAAACTATACTTGTAATAGTTTAAGGTAAACAATTTCTCTTCCAAAGAAATCAAGCGGTTCAATTCCGTATACAAATCCCCGTCTTGTGAATGCTCCCGTGGCGCAATTGGCAGCGCGGCTGATTTGTCAATCAAACTCAAAAAGAATATGGATAGCAAGATAAAAGGTAATTTAACTGAATTACAATGCTTAGCGGCATTTGTAGAACAGGAATGTGCGGTAAGTATTCCTTATGGCGATAATTCAAAGTATGACTTTATTGCCGAGATTGACAAAAAACTGTATAAGATTCAGGTAAAGACTTCATCACTGAAGGGCGAAGGAGTAATTCAATTCTCTTGCAGAAGTACACATGTAAACTGCTCAGGGGTTAAGAATGAAAAATACGAGCCAGAAGATGTTGATTTCTTTGCAACTTATTGGGACGGTCATTGTTATGTCGTTCCAAGGGGCGAATGTTCAGCACAAAAAACTTTAAGATTTATTCCTCCTAAGAATGGTCAAACAAAAGGAATTACTTTTGCAAAGGACTATGAAATAGAGGTGCAAATCAATAAACTTAAAGAGGTGAAAAGTTGAGCATTGATAGATGAATCAGTAGGTTGCAGGTTCGACTCCTGTCGGGAGCTCCAACAATCATAATACTTCCTTTCTTTCAAAGGGGCTAAGAACCGATTTTCCAAAAGAAAATTTTATGGTTCTTAGCCCTTTACTTTTTCTATAATTTTTGGTATAATTATTATAGAAAATGAGGAAAGAAAGGAAATGAGAAATATGACGACACCGTGTTATAAGAATATCCCAACCAAAGAGTTGGAAATGATGGCTACAAAAAATCTTATCGAACTCATGCGATATTATGACCATAACTACAATGACTCTGCTTGCGATTGCTATTGGGGCAATTGCCAGTGTCAGAAAGAATGTGTCGAACTTCGTAAAAGAATGTCAATGAGAATTTATGAAATTCTCAAGACAAGACCGCACATCCCGAATAAGATTGAAGCCAAGAAGTTAAGACAAGAACGGGCGGCAAAGAGATTTAAGACCGCATCCGCAAGATAAGAAAGGAAGGAAAGAATTATGAGTACACATTGCTTAATCGGTTATGCTTTCGGAGATAAGGTTTACTTCGCTTACTGTCAGACAGATGGCTACCCTGAACACATGGTTCCGATTCTGAGAACTATTCACGATGGTGACTTCCTTGCAAAGAAGATTATCAATGCAGGAGAGTTCCGTCACCTTTACGATAATTGCAAGGTTGAGCCTTATGAAGATGCTGAGCAGCACACCTGCTCTCTTGAAGAGTTCATCAACAATGAGACAGGAATCTTCAGCGATTATCGTTATCTCTATCAGGATTGCAGATGGAAGTGCTATGGCTTTAGTCCTGAGAACTATGACGAAGAGGACTGGAAGGAAGTTAAGGAAGACTACATTAACCTTTTCGACCTCGACAATCGTAACGAGGATGGCAGCTACAACTTCTATGAAGCACCGATGACTGACCAGCGTCAGTTTCTCGTTCAGAGAATCTGCAACTGGGATGAGGACTCTCGTGATAACACAATCATGACTTCAAGCGAACTCATCCACTACATTGATATGCAGGACATTTGCACAGAGAACTACAAGATTTATGAGATTACAGAATTCGGAATGCCTGTTGAAATCTTCTATCGTGGTTGGCAGCCGGGTTGCTTAATCGAATTCGCAGACAGCAAGGGTCAGATTGTCCTCAGTGGCTACGGTACTGACCATTAAGAAAGGAGCGGGCGGCATGGCAATGATTCCTAAAGTTGACAATGACGAGTTCATCGCAGACCTCGAAAGACAAATCTTTGATGAGCGCAATGCTTACCTCAGAGAGAAGTCAAGAGCGGAAGGGATTCAGAAGAGAATCGCCCGCGACATTGAGTTTGAAATAGAGGGGATTGAGGACATTCTCGGATTCCTCGACCCAGACGCAATTGAGGTTCCTGCTATCAGGGAAAGAATTGCACGAATGAGAGAGATTCTGAAAGGAGAATATTGATGGATAAGAGAGAAATCAACGATATAAAGGAAACAATCGAAAGCATCTTTGTTGAGTGCGGAGAATATATCTGTGTTGATAAAGATACTGAAGAAACATGGAGAGATGCTTTCCGAAGAAAGCTTCCCGATTTGACAGAAGATGATATCGACATCCTCATCTCTATTATCAACGCTCACGGATGGGAAAACGATGAAGGTATAGAAATGTGTACGGATGAGTTCGCTTATAATCTCTGTGAAAGAAATGATTGCGACCTCACTGAGTGGTGCACAGACCAAGTATTTGATAGTCCCGGCTTGGATATATTCGTTCTGAGTTTTATAATTGAGAACGGCTTATGTAATGATTTAGTGTATTCATTCCATAATGTATATTACAGAAACTGAGGAGGGCGGCAAATGCTTGATATAGTAAAAATGAAGCCTGTCGTTGACATTCATGACTTGGTAGACGCGATGGGAGAAATCGAAGGATTAACTCGTCACAACATTTTCAGCGAGTTCCAAGATATGCACTGCTATGGCGGCGGCAATGAATCTTATATTGAAATCAGTGATGACTGGATTGCTGATTGCTTATATGAATCGGCTTCTGAGTATTTAGGCGATGATTGGGAGAATATCTCAGATGAAGAGTTGCTTTCTCATTCAAGTCAGAATACTCCGAATGAAAAGGTAAGACATAGACTGTTTGAAATGATGGTCAAAGAAGATTTACCAAAGGAGTTCATCGTTCACCTTTGGTGGTAAGGAGTGATTTGAATGTCGATGGATAAAGCAATAGAACATGGTAAAGAGCATCGCAAGCCGTGGCGCGGCAGCGATAGAAGTAAGAACTTTGACAAGACCTGCCGCAATCATGGTAGTTGTGACTATTGTAAGTTCAATCGACTTCATACTTTCATGAAGAACAGAGCGGCGGCAGATGCAAAGTTAAAGGAGTGGGAAGAAGATATGACTTGGTTCGTGACTTATCTCTTCATCTTTGAAGAAACAACAATGGAGTCGGTTGAAAGTTTTAAGTTCAATCCAACCGATGCAGATATTGAAGATGTAGGACAACAGCTTGCGGCAGAGTTTAATGCTCTTGATTTCATTCCTTGCCGCGGCAAGAAGAATTGGAAAGGAGAATGGATAGATTATGAGTAATATCTTTTTTACAAGCGATACACATTTTAACCATAACCGTGAGTTCATCTATGGTCCAAGAGGTTTCAAATGTGTTCAGGAAATGAACGGGGCTCTTATTAAGAACTGGAATGAGACAGTTGGTAAGGACGACGACATCTATGTTCTGGGAGACTTTTTCCTCGGCACTGATTACGATTACATCAAAGAGGTTCTCAATAAGCTGAATGGTCGTATTCATCTTGTGACCGGCAATCACGATACACCTTCAAAAATCACTGAGTACACAAGCTGGAGCAACATCGTTGAGATTGCTGATGCACTTCGTATCAAGTACAAGAAGAGAGAGTTTTTCCTCTGCCACTATCCTGTTCTTACTGCAAATCTTGAGCAGGACCCTAACAGAGCGGTAATCAATCTCTTTGGTCACACTCACAGTAAAGAAAAGTTCTACGAGGACCGTCCTTATATGTACAATGTGGCTGTTGATGCAAATGATAACAAGCCTGTTGAGATTGAAGAGATTATCGCGGCGTTCAACGAAAAGGTTAAAGAGTGCATCTCAACACTCGGAGAGGAATAATTATGACGACAATGGAAAAGCTTGTCGAGGCTTATCTCGAAAAAGAAAGAATCATTAAAGAGCAAGCAGAGGCAATAATGAAACTACAGAGTGAGCTTTCAAACCTTGAAGCTAAGCTCAAAGAAGAAAAGGAAGTTAATGACTGGAGCAAAAGAATCGCTTACAAGATTTTCTATGGTAAGGCAATTACCAAAGAAGATAGAGAGAAGGGTGAGAGATTCAAGTCAAGACTTGTTGGTTACCAGACTCCTGAATACACAAGATTTACTGACCCGCCTGCTCCTCATAAGTTCGACCCCGTGCTTGCTGAAGAAGTCGATAAGAAGTTTAGAGAAACAGTTGGTTAAGGAGGAATTAAAATGTGGTATGTAACTGATAAGGACCAGCACATGGACCCGAGATGCTTTGGTGACCTCACCTTGCTTCTCAAAACCATTTTCATTGATTCTCCGGCTCTTGTTGCAAAATACATCACTGAACGCAGCCTTCTTGAGCCGATAACCTCTCTTGACCTTCCTTATGACTACGGCACTCATTCAATTGGTGAGTTGACAGTTGCTTGGGCAAGAGAGAATGGTGAATGGGACAACCTCGTTTGGAAAGTTGCAGACTCGGTCGCAGATGAGGTTGTTGACTGCTTCGAAGATTTTCAGCCGGGGGATACCGAAATTTGCTATATCGGCAACTTGTACGCTATCACGAAAGATTAAATTTTAAGATTTCTTTTTCTTTACAAATCTTAAAAATTGTGGTATAATTATTATAGAAAGTAAGGGAAAGGAATGATTAAATAAATGAACGAAACAAAGGTGAGAGCAGCATTTCCAACTGCAACAATTCATAAGACAGTAACAGCAACCACTCTGATGAACTTCTTGGAGCTTCCTGCTGATGTTAAGGCTTGGCTCCTTCAGAAGTTCACAGATAAAGACGGAGTGCTTCAGGCGTTCGACCTCAGCGAATACGTTAAGGAAATGCGCTTGAAAGCTAATGACTGGAACTTAAAGTTGCTCGAAGCTCGCCATACTGCTGGTGGTCAAATCAAACTCCTCACCAAGGTCAAGATTGAATTCGACTACGCAAACGATGAACTTTGTTTCTCACTTCCAGAGTATGGATTTCCTAAGAAGAAGGGCGAGGGTGTTCTCGACTGGTCTGTTGTTAGCGAACACAAAAAGCAACTCCTTAATGCTGATGGCGCATGGGGCGAGATTGTTCTTTGTTATGACTGCGGCAGAACTCAGTTAGTTGAGTTTACTCCTCTTTGCCCTTACACTTCCAATCTCCGTGAGTATCAGGAAGGACGTAAGCAGTTTACAACCTCTGAATGGATTGATGTGCTTATTGCAGGACTTAACTTCAACCCTGACGAGATGGACGAAGATGCAAAACTCACACTCCTTCAGAGATTCCTTCCTTCTGTTGAGAAGAGAATGAATCAGCTGGAACTCTCAATCAAGGGCTCAGCAAAATCCTACTGCTACTCACAGCTTTCAGTTCACAACTGGCTTACATCAGGTACAGTTTCCAGAGCAACTGCCTTCTACAACAACACAACAAAGGCTGTTGGTTACTTCGGTAACTACGATAACGTAATCTGGGACGAGTGTCAGACTCTTAAGTGTGCGAACCCTGAAGAGATGACTGGTGTTCTTAAGCCTTATCTTGAGAGTGGCGAAATCAGAATTGGTAACTACTGCGGTACTGCTGATGCTGGTTTAACTCTCGTAGGCAATATCCCTTGTGGACAGATGGATATCGAAAAGCACAATATGTTCACAACACTTCCAAAGATGTTCAGTGAGTCCGCTTTCATCGACAGATTCAGCGGCATCATTGAAGGTTGGAAGATTGGTCGTTTCTCAGAAGAGAGAAAGTTCGAAGGTTGGGGCTTAAGTGCCAACTACTTAACAGAACTCTTCCATGAAATGAGAGACGAGTTCTATTACCGAGCAATCATTGATGAACTTCTTGAAGTGGAGGGTAACTGCGATGCAAGAAACTTTGAAGCAATCAAGAAGAACTGCACGGCTTTCTTGAAATTACTTTTCCCTCACGTCAAGTCTGTAAAGGACATCGAGACTGAGGACTTCAAGAAGTATTGTCTTGAGCCGGCAATAAGAATGAGATGGGGAATTCTTTGTCAGCTTCGCCATCTCGATGAAGAGTATGCAAACGTTGAGATGCCTGTGATTAAGGTAAAGGAGATTAAGAATGAGCTGGCTGAAAGCGAAGAGAGCAAAGATGATAACGGAACTGGTGAGTGATAGTGATAATCGTCTCGTCACTGCCAGAATGCAGATAGGAGATTTGATTGCTGAAGCTGCGACAAGCGGCTTCACGTCAGTCAGATACACATTTGCCAATGCAATGACGCCACTTGAAATTAAAATTCTCACCAGAGAGTTGAAGAAAGATGGCTATACAGTGACTTGTGTTGACGGTCTCGGCGCAATGACTATCACTTGGTAAGAAAAATTTCAATGACTTTTTTGCTTTACTTTTTCTGAAATTTTTGCTATAATTATTATAGAAAATGAGAAAGGAAGTAAAGAAAATGAGAACATGGAGACCGGCATCATGGAGCCAGCAGGCTCGTGAGATGTGTGACAAACAAATCGAGTATATAAATAGCGGGCACGCTTTCATTGAGGATGCGCTTCATCTCTTCTCAAATTCCTATCGAGCACCAATCGTCAGAGGTAGGGCGGCGAAGAGATTCGGCAGACTTCTGAGAGCTGGCAAAGTCAAGGAGAATGTAGGGGCGTACATCAAGAACTATCCCCTCGATGCAAAGGCAAAAGGTTTAATCTGAAAGGGAGGAAAAGATTATGAATGAGAGAATGAAAGTTTGGCTGGTTGAGTTTTCCAACGGTGAAAGAATCGCTCGTGTCGGCAGATATGAGGCTTGGAAGTCTGGTGCAGAGTACATCAGAGATACTTACAACGCACTGATTGCTGAGGCGGCAGAACAGAATGACAGAGAAGCTGTTCGCACCTTCTCCATCGAAGGACTCAAGGCTCTGACCGAGTTCAAGGCGGCTTCTGCAAGACGGGGTAACTTCGAGTGCGACCCTCTCGTAAGAGTTACAGAACTGGAGGTCTACTAATGGAAAAAGATGTTACAAGTCTCCCTGAAGTATGGGTTATCACCGGCATCGGTTATGGCGATGAGCGCACAGTTCTGGCTATCTGTCCTGATGAAGAGAATGCTCAGAGAGGTAAAGCCTATTACTCAGAGAACTATGATGATGTCGAGATTGAGTGCTGGCATCAGGAAACCTTCGAGGAAAGACCTTTCGTCTGGACAGGGACTTTCGATTTGGAAATCCGCCCCTACTCAAAGTTCGATAAGACTTATCTTATCGGTAGCGCTCGAATGAGCGTCGAGAAAAAGTTTCTTACCAAGTATGAGGACCCCGTAAGACTTGAGAATTTCAACTTCAACATCACTCAAACGATTAACCAAGACGGTAAGGAAACAATCTCAATGAGAGGTTACTTCACCACTTCTACAGAACCTCCTGAAGGCGGCTACGGTCAGAACCTTGGCAAGGCTCGCAGAGAGTGGTTGGTCAATAAAATCAATGAAAAGGGAATCATCAAGTTGGTAATTCCAACTTTCGACTAATAAAGGAGGGGTACTGAATGGCTAAAAAGATGAATGGCGAGCTCAAGTATCAGCTTGAAATCTTGAAAATGCTTTACGGCGGCGAACTGGTCGAGACCATTATCGTAAGAGGCACAGAGAAAGCAGTTCCCGGTTGTGGATTCAGTGCCCTAATGGTAGGCGATGGGAAAATCTACCGCAAGCTCAGTCGCAATATGCTGATTGAGCCTGACCTTGATAATCCCTACGATATCTACCAGCATCACGAAGACTTTGTACTGGGGGAGGGTTATGTTGAAGCTGAGAAAGCTGATACACTCAATGTCGGTACAGAAAAGAAGAAAAAGATTTGCGTTCGGCTGAAAGCCAAGAAGGACTCCGTCTGGGTGAGAGATAAGTACCTTGAGTACTTCGACGATAATGTTCGGTTCTTCATCAGAGACGAGTTCAGTCCGATAATTGTAATGTCAAGGGAAGTTCCCAATGTGGAGGGTATGATATTTCCTTTCATTGCTAAGAGATAAATAACGAGGTGAGAGGAAATGTGGACAAAACTTTCCAACAATCAAAAGCTGATAAGGGTTATCAAAGCGACATCAGATGCCGATAACCCCTATTCAATTTTCAATAAGGCGGCAACAGAGAAAGCAATGCGTAAGCTTTCTGGTAACGAGTTTAAGTTATGGGCTTATCTCAATATGAATAAGGACGGATATGAATTCGGATTGAGCCGCAAGGATGCGTGTGAAGTGTGCGGCATTGCCAAGAATACTTATTTGAGTGCGGTTAATGCACTGATAGAAAAAGGTTATTTGGTTCAAGTAGAGATGCGCCCGAATGTGCCGGGGTACCTGTTTATCGAAGATGGATACGGCGGCGAATGATAAGGCTGTTAAATTGTGGGTGACAAAAAATTGACCCAGGGGTGGCTTAGGGGTTAAGCCAGAAATATTATATATATTATTTATTATATATTATATAATAACTATTATAAGTAATAATAATAAATAAAGGGGCTGGGTATGGAAAAACCGGGGTGAGAACTGCTCTGAAAATAAGGGGTAGGTACTGGAAAAAGATTCTTTAAGCGGGGTAAAGATAAATGGGGTGAATCCAGAGAAACAATTCTGGGGGTAG